>Ga0302319_10000040_pt1 | contig 213928 bp, 157 predicted proteins | sample Bog_T0_2_FD_203319 | JGI IMG/M metagenome (GOLD analysis project Ga0302319, IMG submission 203319) | Peat permafrost microbial communities from Stordalen Mire near Abisko, Sweden - Bog_T0_2 | ecosystem: Environmental > Terrestrial > Soil > Wetlands > Peat | place: Sweden: Abisko, Stordalen... | reverse complement strand
AGAGCCCGACTCCGCTTCACCGGCCGAGATCAGAGTCAACCAGAACCCGACTCTCGGCATAACCAAAAACAGCGAACGGCAAATGCGCAAAACAGAAACTGTCTCAACTTAGGGGGTCACCCCACGACACGAAGGGGCTGAAAATGAAGCAAAATGAAGCAAAAATGATGGGTTCTGTTTACCCTATGGTAACTGGCCGCCTAGCGTAATCATCTGATTCAATGCGACTCACTTGAGATCGTACTGGCTTACTGGCCCAGTATTGGGTCGGAGGGGGGTGGGGTCCAGGCAGGTACGGACGGCCAAATACCTGACATTTTAGAACTGGGCGCAGGCGACACAAGGAAGCGGACATGTGAGTCTCCCATTCCATTGTGCGCGTCCGGGCGAAAATTGTATGCAAGGGCGATCGACCGGGCAGCCAGAATGTGCCCGAAGAAGAAGGCTGCCGGGGTGAGAAATGCGTTTAGATTTGCATCGACCGCGGCACCGGCAGTCACTTCGACTCCTCCGAAAGACAGCCAGGATTGACGGCGCGGCTGGGTGCAGGGCAATCGCATGAAGGTGGAATTCGAAGGGCAGAGGTTTCGCCGCGCCCCTACAGAGCGCAAAACGCCCCTGAGCCTGTCCCGGGGTTTCCGTTTCGTTCGCCAAGGCGAACGAAACGGAAACCCTGGCTATTTTCGCCTCGTCCCTCCGAGACGGCAAGCGATGATTCTCAAACATGCGAATCTAGGAAGAAACAAGTTCGTTTCTGCGCACCCCACTCCAGGCGCAAAAACAAGAGCGCGCCGAGGGTGGGGCACCCAAGTTCATTCCCCGTGGGACGGCAACGGCGGTGGAGAACTATTCGGTGAACAAGATACGTTCATGCGATTGCCGTGCTGCTCGGTGGCGGCTGCCTGGCGCAGAAGATCATTCCTGAGATATTCACCTGGCGGCGCGGCCCAGAGCGCCCATCATCGAGGTCAGCAACGACAGGCCTCGCCGCGTGTCGCGCCGGCGCATGCGCTTGAAGAGCTGCCACAGGGACGGCGGTTGCGATTCGCGAGCGTGATTCTCCGCCGCCGCGGCTGCTTCCTTCGTGAAGCTCGCGATGGACTCCGGATCGACTGTTCCGAGCAGCTTGCCGAGGGCTATCAGGTTGCGGAGAACATTTACGCTGAGGGGCTGCGCCGAATAGCCCGCAAGGACTGCGAAGATTGTGTCTCTCGCACCGATGGCCCCGTGGAGCGCATCGAGAATGCCCTGGCGGTGGGACTCGTCGAGCAACTCGTATGCCACTAGCAGAGCTTCGGCATGATCATTGGGCGCGGCCGCAAGACGCCGCTGTAATTCCAGCTTGGGATCGACACTTTCAGGCGTGAACGCGATCGGATTTGCCATTCTTTTGTCACCGATATAACGAAGATCTGAAAAGAAACGGAAGTGCAAGTTCAATAAAACAAGATATCGTCGCAGAGTTCTACGGACTCCCACCCATCGGACAAAAACAAAGACGTCCGATGGGTGGGGCACGGTTTCATTCCCCGCGAATCGGAGAAGCCGATGGAGGACTAGACCGTGGTGGTTTCGATCTGCACCAGTTTATCTCCCTGTGTCGTTCCAGGCAGAGAGTAGTCGGAGCGCCTCCATTTGCGGTCCACTTCAACGCCGGACTGTGGCGTCGGGTGACCGTGACGGAAATTCTCAGGAGGAAGCGGATTCGCGCCGTCCTGTTCGAGCGGCGAAATGTGCACCGAGACTTCCTTGTAAGCCGGCGTGTGCGTGGCGCGGTCCACCTTGGAGCTGGTCAGCCGGTTGACCGGCTGCTTGATGGAATTGAGCGGCATGTAGAGTTGTGAACCGGCAACGCGATCGGTCACCACGACGGGCACATCGGCTTCGCCGTCAGGACTCGTGAGCCTGACCAGGCTTCCGTCGGCAAGACCCTTTTCCCGGGCAAGCTCGGGAGAGACTTCAACGAAATTGGTAGGAGTCATCCGCTTGATCCCCTCGGTGCGATAGGTCATGGCGCCCTGCTCGAAGTGCTCCAGAAGGCGGCCGTTATTCAAGTGATACGGGAACTCGCCGTTTGAGAGCTCGCAGGGTTCTTCCCATTCGATCGGATGGAATTTCGCCTTTCCATCCGGAAAAGGAAACTTGTCTTTGAACAGGAATGGCGCGTCGGCCCCATCCGCGGCGACGGGCCACTGCAGTGATTTATACCCTTCCAATCGCTCATAGTTGACCCCGGCAAAGATCGGAGTAAGCGATGCCGCTTCGTCCATGACCTCGGAAGGATGTTTGTAATCCCACCCCGCGCCGAGCCGGTTGGCAATCAGCTGGATAATCTCCCAATCGGGCTTCGACTGGCCGAGCGGCTCAAAGACTTTATAGAGGCGCTGAATGCGGCGCTCAGTGTTGGTGAAGGTGCCCTCTTTCTCGAGCGACGGGCACGCCGGAAGCACCACGTTGGCGTAGCGGGCAGTCTCGGAGAAGTTCACATCCTGCACCACGAGGAATTCGAGTTGTCTGAGCGCCTTGCTCACGTCGCCCGCGTTCGCGTCGGAGGTAATCGTGTCTTCACCCTTGATGTACATTGACTTCAGTTTGTTTTCATGGATGGCGCGAATCATCTCGTGATTGTCGAGGCCATCTTTGGGAGGCAGCTTCACCTTCCACGCGGCTTCAAACTTTTTGCGCACCTGTTCATCGGCAACTTTCTGATAGCCGGAGTAACTATTGGGCATGGAACCAAAGTCGCTGGCGCCTTGGACGTTGTTGTGGCCGCGCAACGGATAGGCTCCCGTTCCCGGGCGCATGTAATTGCCGGTGAGCAGCAGCAGGTTGGAGATGGAGGTGGAAGTGTCGGAGCCGCCGCAATGCTGCGTCACGCCCATGGCCCAGAGGATACACACGGTGTCGGCATGAGCGATCTCACGCGCCACCTGCTCGATGGTCTCAGCGGGAATCCCGGTGCGGCGCGCGGCAAAGTCGAGCGTGTAGGTTTCGAGCGACTTTTTATAGTCCTCGAATCCGTTCACCCATCGGTCGACAAATTCAGCCCTATGCCAGCCTCGATCCAGAATGCACCTGGCCACGGCATTGATCCAGACCGCGTCTGTGGAAGGCTCGGGCCGGATGAAAATGTCGGCGCGCCGCGCCATCTCGTGCCGGCGTAAATCGGAGACAATGACGCGCTGGCCGCGATGCTTGTGCGATCGCTTGATGCGCGTGGCGAGGACGGGATGGCTCTCGCAGGTGTTCGATCCGATGATGACGACCAGGGCTGCCTGCTCTATATCCTGGATCGAGCCGGCATCGCCGCCGTATCCAACGGTGCGGTTCAGACCCATGGTCGCCGGCGTTTGACAATAGCGCGAGCAGTTGTCGATGTTGTTGGTGCCGATTACCGCCCGCGCCAGTTTCTGCATCAGGTAGCTCTCCTCATTTGTGCATTTCGAAGAGGCTATGAAGGCGAGCGCATCGGGCCCGTGCTTTTTCTTCAGCTCGATGAACTGATTGGCAATGAGGGTGAGCGCTTCGTCCCACGATGCCTCGCGAAACGTTTCTTCGCCGCGCGGTGTCTTCTCGCGTATGAGCGGCATCGTGAGCCGATCGGGCGAGTTGATGTGTCCCCATGCGAACTTGCCCTTGATACAGGTTGAAATTCCGTTCGCGGGGCCGTGGGCTGGCTCAATCTTCAGAATATGGCGGTCTCGGGTCCAGACGTCGAACGAGCAGCCGACTCCACAGTAAGCGCAGACTGTCTTGGTGCGCTTCACCCGCGCCTCGCGCATGGCCGACTCCACTGAAGACAGTGCGAGGATCGGGCCGTAGCCGGTTTCCGGTTCGATATCCTTTACGGTCTCGATCATCGTATTCAGCACGTCTGGCGGCAGGCTGGTCAGATAGCCGGCATGGCCGAGCATCGACTTTTCCATCAGCGCGTTGCAGGGGCACACCGTAACGCAGTGGCCGCAGGATACGCACGAAGAGCCGGCAATCTGCTCACCGCCATCCCAGAGAACGCGGGGATGTTTCGATTCCCAGTTGATGGTGAGTGTCTCGTTGACCTGCACGTTCTGGCAAGCCTCGACGCAGCGCCCGCAGAGGATGCACTGGTCGGGATCGTAACGATAGAAGGGGTTGGAATGGTCCTGCTCGAAGGGTTTTTCGAGGAAGGGCCGCGCCTGGTGTTTCACACCCAGAGCTGCGGTTGTGTTGTGAATGGTGCAGTTGCCGTTGTTGTTATCGCAGACCGTGCAGTAGAGCTCGTGATTCTGGAGGATCCGGTCAAAAGCCTCGCGCTGGGCGGCATCCACACGTGAACTTTCCGTCACCACGCTCAGTCCCGCAGCGACCGGCGTTGCACAGGCGCGAACCAGTTTGCCGTCGAGTTCCACCATGCATGTGTCGCAACTTTCAATGGGGCCCATCCGCGGGTGAAAGCAGACCTGGGGAAGCTTGCGCTGGGGAAGGGCCCTGTTGATGGTTTCGACCAGTAGTTCGCCGGAGACCGCGGGCACCCGTTTGCCATCGACTGAGACAAAAATGTCGGGCTGCTGCGGCGGAGGCGTATTCAGCAGTCGCTTGGTTACAGGCACAAGCCTTTCGATGGAGCGGGACGCGGATTGGTTATCCGGCCTTTGCTTTGGCCCGGGAATCAGTGGACCGGACCGAAATCCGTGCTGTACTTTGAATGGCGAACCGAGACAAGGCTCGAAAGAAGTATGATCTCAAATGGAACGCTTGAATCTTGTTCGCGGGGCACACCTATGAGGATGAAAGCTATCTGTCTGTCCGCCGTCGGCTCTTCGCTGTTGATATGCCTATCCGCAGTCTGTCAGCCTCCTGTTGGAGTGGTGGTAGAGCGCTCGGTGGTCATGAAGACTCGGGACGGCGTGGCTCTTCGAGCCGATATCTACCGGCCGGCAGGAGATGGAAAGTATCCGGTGCTGCTCCAAAGGACGCCTTATGACAAGACGGGGGGAGCGGAGTTTGCGCGACGAGCCGCCGAGCAGGGATACCTGGTGGTGATCCAGGACGTTCGCGGGCGGTACACCTCCGAGGGCGAGTGGTACCCCTTCAAGCATGAGACCCAGGATGGTTACGATACCGTGGAGTGGGCGGCCGGCCTGCCGAATTCGAACGGCAAAGTGGGCATGTTTGGCGGCTCTTATGTGGGCGCGACGCAGATGCTCACTGCCATCGGGAGCCCGCCGCATCTGGCCGGGATCTGCCCGGTGGTGACGGCAAGCAACTACCACGAAAACTGGACCTACCAAGGTGGCGCATTCGAGCAGTGGTTCAACGAGTCCTGGACTTCGGGACTTGCCCAGGACACTCTCAATCGGCAAATCCGGCAGGAGACGAATGCCCTGGTTGGAAGCACACTGCCGTTAACCGAGTACCCGGTTTTCAATCTCAAGAATCCAATGGGCGGATCGGATCTGACCCACGCATTGGCGCCCTACTTCCTGGATTGGGTCAATCATCCGACCTACGACGGCTATTGGAAGCAGTGGTCGATCGAAGAGAATTACGGGTCAATCAAGGTTCCCGCATTGACCATTGCGGCCTGGTACGACATTTTTCAAGACGGCTCGCTTCGAAACTATGCGGGAATGAAGGCGCACGCTGGAAACGAGGCCGCCCGCGCCGGCCAGCGGTTGTTGGTGACGATCGGAGGCCACGCCGGGGGCGGGCGAAAGATAGGCGAGGTCGACTTTGGGCCGGCAGCTGCGGACTTTGACGAGAACGCAGTCACCCTGACCTGGTATGACTATCTCTTCAAAGGCATTCAGAACGAATTCGCCACGGAAAAGCCGGTGAAGCTCTTCGTGATGGGGTCTAACGTGTGGCGCTACGAGGATGACTGGCCGCCGCAGAGGTCCCAGGCGAAGAGCTATTATCTCCACTCCAGCGGGAAGGCAAATGGACTTGCGGGCGACGGGTCGCTGTCGCTTGAATCGCCGCAGGCTGAGACTGCCGATAGCTATCTCTACGACCCTGCGAATCCAGTGCCGACAGTTGGCGGGCCGTTATGCTGCGATGGCGCGCACCTGGCGGCTGGACCGAGAGACCAGCACGAAATTGAGAGCCGGGCGGATGTACTGGTCTATTCCACGCCGCCGCTGAGCGAGGACATCGAGGTCACGGGGCCCGTCGCCCTCGATCTGTACGCCTCGGCCTCGGCTGTGGATACGGATTTCACGGCCAAGCTTGTTGACGTCTGGCCGAATGGTTTTGCGCAAAACCTTACGGAGGGCATACTGCGGGCGCGCTTTCGCGAGTCAACCAGCGCGGCTGCTCCGGTCGTGCCCGGAAAAGCATATGAGTACAAGATCAGTCTCTGGTCTACCAGCAATGTGTTTCTGAAAGGCCACCGCATCCGGCTGGAGGTTTCAAGCAGCAATTTTCCACGTTTCGACCGGAATGGGAACACGGGGAATGCCGAAGGCGCCGTCGCGGAGTTCGTCAAAGCCACGAATACTGTCTATCACGATCGGGAACACCCGACCACGCTCCTGCTGCCGGTCATGGCGAAATGAGAACGCGGCCCGAACCATGTGGGCGAACTGCGCGGCGCCCACAGGCTTATTGCTGAACCCCCGCACTGATGATCTGGCGAAATTGAAACTGTCCGATGATCTGCTTCAGCGAGGCCGAAAGCTCGGTAAGACTTGCGCACGAACCGGCGGAATGCTGAATATCTTCCGCCGAGTCGGAGGTGAGTCTTGCAATCTCCTCCACATTCGAGTTGATCTCAAGCGCCGAACCGCCTTGCCGGCTGGCGGCCGCGGAGATCCTGTTAATCATCTCCCCTACATTCTGAGCCGCGGCAATGATTTCCTGGAGTGAATCGCCGGCCTTTGAGGTAGTCGCAACTCCATTCTCTACCTGGCGGGTCCCTGCCTGCATCTGCCTCACAGCTTCCTGGGTCTCAACCTGGACCGCCTCAATCATCTGAGCAATTTCCTTGGTCGCATCCCTGGTGCGTTCCGCCAGGCGGCGAACCTCGCCAGCCACAACCGCGAAGCCGCGTCCCTGCTCGCCGGCACGAGCCGCCTCGATGGCGGCGTTGAGCGCCAGGAGATTGGTTTGGTTGGCGATTCCATTGATTACCAGGATGATCTTGCCGATCTGATCGGAATTCTTGCCCAGCTCCTCGATCCTCCCGGCGATCGAATTAACCGATTCGGCGATCGTTCGCATCGTGACAAGCGCCTCGTTTACGATCAGGCCGCCTTGCCTGGCGATCTCGACCGCATTGCCGGCCGATTGGGAAGCCCGGCTGGAATCCTCGGAGACGCGCTGGACGCTATCCACCATTCCTTTCATCGAGTCCACAATCTGGCGGATGCGGTCGCGCTGGCTGATCGCCGCGTCTGCCGCGCGCGTGGTTCGCGATAAGATCTCCGCGGCTGCCGCGCCGACCTTCTCGCTGCAATAATCGATTCCCGATACCGTGCCGGTCATCTGCTCCAGCGCACTGTTCATGTAGGCGGCCATATACCCAATGTCATCGTGGCTGTGGATGTCCACCTTGGTGCGCAGGACGCCCTTGCCAAGTTCGCGTATCGCCGCCTCAAGAGGCGCGATCGACTTGGTCACCAGATGCGCAAGCCAGGAGGCCCCGCTGGTGCCCAGGAGGATGGTGAGAAACAGCCCGAACCAGACGATCGGGATCCCGCGCGCGATTTCCAAGCGCGCAGTTTCGATCAACCGGTCTCCTCGCGCTTTGTCGATCTCCGCCAGGGCCTCCTCAACCTTGCGCCGCGCAACGGTCGCATCCTGGAGCCTGGTGTTGTAAAGAGCCCAGGCCTCCGGCTTTTTACCGGCACGGCTCAGGGCCCTGATCTGAGTCCAAACCTGGTAGAAGACGGCCTGGTCGGTTCTGAGCTCGTCAAGGGCCTCACGATCCTTGGGGTCGCGTTTGGGATAATCGCTTCGAATCTGGCGCAGATCGGCCTCTGTTTTGTCCACTTGCGCTTCCTGTTTGGCCATCTCCCCGTCGTCTGTGGCATTTAAATGAAGAATGATTGCCATCCGCTGGTCCTTGGCCGTAGCCTTCATTTTCCCGGCGAGGTAGAGCGTGGCATAGGTGTCCTGAGTCATGCCGTTGACAGCCTGCCGCGTCTGGTACATGCACAGCAGCGCAAGCGTTCCCTGAAGAACGACCATGGCCCCCAATCCTGTGCCACCCAACATGATTTTTCTTCCCAGCGTCCAAGTTCCCATCATGCGAATTCTCCTCTTACCGGGCCAGACTGAATCGGCAGATGCTGTCGGCGCGAGATTGCGACAGTGATCTCGGGTCCTGCCAAGAAAGCTCATCGGCAGGAACCACCCGAATGATGAGCAGCTTCAGAATCCAGTCAATTTTGTGAATGAGGCCATACGGCCCGAAGTCAGTCTTGTGCACGTCTCGGGAAACGGGTCCAGGAGAGACCGCGCCTCGCTTGGCGGATTCCCACTTTGTCCGGCGCCCGGTCCGATGGAAAAGGCGCCGCACCCGATCGAAAGGGTCATTTGCGACAAGCACCCGCATCAAGAGCAATGCATGAACAAAAGTAAGAAGACTCTAACGGAATGCTCCGTCGTTCGCTCGGCGGGCGTAGCATGCGTTCGTGCCCCAGGGCCGGCCGAAAGGATGCGCGTTTATTTTGCCAGCCCGAGCTCCTTAAATTCCGTGGACAGCTTGGCAAGATCGATCGGCTTCATCAGGTAGGCGTTACATTTTCCAATCAAAGCGTTGGTGATGTTATCCATATCGGAGAGGGCCGTGGTGACAATGATTCTCGTGGTTCTCATCACCTTTGCCTCGGCCTCCTGGCTCCGAATCTCGCGAATAGCCTCCTGGCCGTCCATGACCGGCATATGCAAGTCCATGCAGACCAGATCGTAGGGCCGATTCTCCTTGCGCGCTTTCTTGACGGCTTTGACCGCTTCCAGGCCGTTGAGGGCGATATCGCACTCTCCATATTTGGACAATGCCTTCTGAAGCAACAGGCGATTCGAAATTTCGTCCTCCGCCACCAGGCACCTCATGCACCTACCCCCTCGTCGTTCAATCTTTATCCTTGTATCTGACGCTGCCCGTTGTCATTCCGACTGCGGGTCGGCAAGATTCGGCTTAGTCAGAACCTCTCAATTCAGTTATCGTTCGAATTCGCGCGATCTTTAAGAGTCAATGTCAAATGCCCCGTTCCAGTTCACACCCCTGGAGGAGGCAACGGACCGCGCATGAGCGCTTGTCGAGAGGCTCTCTATTGGGGACTTTGCGCTCTTTCCTTTGACACTTCTGACTGCCACTCAAAGTAGACCAGGCGTTCAAGATGCGATTCAACGGCAACCGACGCCACGTAACCGTCTGGCGCACGAAGTTCCGCGATCTGCCATCCGGTGGCCGTCGAATCCTCAAGGCGGCTTACAAATCCGGAGGATTCAATAAGGGATATTTGCATGTCAAACGAATTCAGCGGGAACGATAGGCCTCTGCCGATCGCTTTCACGCAGCCCTCTATGCTTGTCCAGCAACGCAGAAAGGCGCGAGGCCGATCCGCGACTTTCCGATCCAGGAAAAATGCACATTCCCGGGGCGTGAAGCACGCTTTGACGATTGCCAGCAAATCGTCTACCGGGCGAATCTCTTCGACATCAACGCCGATACGAAGCTCACGGCACAAGCCAATTAAAACCAGGCTGCCGGCATGAGAGAGGTTGAACTCGATTTTTCCGTCTCGATGAGTTCCGTCAATGAATGGTTTTCCGAAAGCATTTTCTCCGAGACCGATTTCTTCAGGAGAACAGCAAAGATAACCACTCAGCACGTCCCGCAGAACCGTATGTGCGAATTCAAAATCAAGACGATTGTTCGAAAAATGGAAACGATCGGCACGATCGCGTTCGACGGCGCTGAGCGCCGCCTCCGGGCGCACTGTGTCGTTCAGCCGCCTGTGCGCAAACCAGAAATGCACTTCTCCGAGTGATAGAGGGGCATCATTCTACTTCCGAACCGGAAACCGGATCCTCTCAGCCGCCTGACAGAGTGTCGGGAATCGTAGCATCATTGTATCGCCGTTGAACACAAGACCCGTTATGCTGGTGTTCTGCGGGTCCGTTGTCGGAGAGACCGATCTCGATATTAGTTTTTTGCGACTCTCAAGGAGAAGGCGCCATGATGCTTAGAGCCATTGCCGCTCGACTTCGAGTTTTAACCGGAGTGGCCCTCGTTCCAACCGCATTGTCCGTTGCCTTCGGATACGCTCAGACAGTCTCTCGTCTCCCGAACGGCACAGGTTACAAGGCTGCGAGCGACGGGATCGCAGCTCGACTGGACATTTCCAACAGCACCATTCGTGGCCTCCGCATTACGGATCTAGGTTCGTCGCAATCGGTGGTGCTGCCTGAACTATTCTCCGTAACCTTGAAGGATGGCTCGGTCCTGCGCTCCTCTGGGATGAGGTGGCAGCATCCTTTGGTGCTGGAAGTTCCGGCCACGGCGCCGGGAGGGCAGCAAGGCAAGCAATTGTGCGCAGATCTGGAAGCATCTCCCATGCCTGCGGGGTTCCGCTGGTGCCTGGTGGTTCGCCCGCGCACCAGCTATCTGCGCTTTCAACTTGCGATTCGTGCCGAGGCAGCCGATCTGGCCATCACGGAAGTTCGACTGATCGATTTCCACGATTCGGAGGCTCATGTCGCCGGGACCGTCCCGGGTTCGCCCATTGTGGATAAACAAATGTTCGCCGGATTTGAGAATCCGCTTTCGTGGAGCCGCGTCGATGCTGGAGGGGCCGTGGCCGGCATGTCTCGCGTACTGCCGTTGCGCGCCGGGCAGACAGTTGAATATTCCGCTGTGATAGGCTCGGCGGCTCCGGGGCAGATGCGCCGTTCCTTCTTGGACTATCTGGAAAACGAGCGTCCGCGCCGCTATCGCCCATTCCTTCACTACAACTCCTGGTACGACATCGGGTACGGGAATCGGTACGATGAGCAGGCTGCCCTGGACCGCATCCACGCATTTGGAACCGAGCTTGTGGACAAACGTCATGTTGCAATGGATTCGTTTCTGTTCGACGACGGTTGGGACAATCCCGACAGTTTTTGGGAAATCAACGGTGGATTCCCCCAAGGATTTACGCGCGTAACTCGGGAAGCGGCCACGTATAACGCCGGCATGGGGGTGTGGTTCTCTCCGTGGGGCGGGTATAGCACGGAAAAGCAGCGCCGCATTGCATTTGGCAGAAGTCACGGATACGAGATCATCAACGACGGGTATGCCCTTTCCGGCTCGAAATACTTTCGGGATTTCGAGCGTGCGTGTCGAGAGATGATCGGGCGCTACGGCGTAAACATGTTCAAGCTGGACGGCACCGGCAATGCAGATCGTGTCTTTTCCGGCTCGGCTTTCGACAGCGATTTTGATGCTGCGATCCATCTGATTGAGACCTTCCGGAGCGAGAGAGCGGGGATTTTTATCAACCTGACCACCTGCACCTGGGCCTCACCATTCTGGCTGCGCTACGCAGACTCCATTTGGCGCGGGGGAGAGGATCACAACTTCGCCGGTGTGGGTACGTCGCGCCAGCAATGGATTACCTATCGCGACGAACAGACATTTCGTAATATCGTCCAGCGCGGGCCTCTTTTCCCTCTCAACTCACTGATGCTGCACGGAATCATTTACGCCGCACAGGCCGAAAACCTGAATACCGATCCGGCACACGACTTCGAGGATGAAGTGCATTCGTATTTCGCCAGCGGGACACAACTCGAGGAGATGTATGTTACGCCGTCTCTTCTTACTTCTGCCGACTGGGACATTCTCGCAAGGTACGCGAGCTGGTCGCGCGAGCACGCCGATGTTCTCAAAGACACGCACTGGATCGGTGGAGATCCCGGCAAACTGGAAGTGTATGGTTGGGCTGCCTGGAGCCGAAAGGGATGGATTATCACCTTGCGCAACCCATCGGAGCATCCACAGAATTATCGGCTCGAACTGCGGGAAGCGCTGGAACTGCCATCCGGGCAGCCTGAAAATTATCTCGTGCGTGAGCCTTTTCGCGACGCGGGGCGACCCGCAGAGCATTGGTCTGCGGCGGAGGCCTTGACTTTTGGGCTCAAGCCGTTCGAAGTCCGAACGTTCGAAGCGTCGAATCGATAAGTGCCGGACCCGCGAAAATGGAATTGCAGTTTCCGTCGTTGAATTCAATGCCAATCAGTGAAGAAATTCTGTAACCTGCTTGATAAAAAAGACGTTTTGATCTTCGAAAGACCTGTGACCGGATTTGGGGATAATCACCAGCCTTGATCCTGCGATCTTTTCGTGCATTGTCTCCGATAGCGAAGGGTCGAACGCATCGTGATCACCGACCATGATGAGCGTGGGAACTTTAATTGCCGGCAGTCGGTCGGTGTATTCCGCGGACTTAAGGCTGCCATCAATGACAAACTCGCCGTGCTCACCCCACATTTCGCGTGAGATGTACCAGTCGTTTTCATTGCCGTGCACAAGGGGATCGTAGTCAGCATCGGGATGGCTCTGGTAAATGTATGGGAAAAATATCTCACCCACCAATTGCAAATAGCCGTCGGGATAGCGGTTTCTTTCGTAAGGCTTTCCGTGCCCGAAGAGACCCGCGTTTTCGAATCTGTCGATCTGCTCCCTCGTTTCCGGCGGCAAGCTTTGCTTCACTCGCGCGAGGCTGAGGTTCAGTGCGGACACGCTGGAAAAAGAATCGACAAGAATCAGCGACGAGAGATTACGCTGATATTTGAGTGCGTAAGCTTGCGCCAGCAAGCCTCCAAAGGAGTGACCGAGAATGCTGAACTTGCCCAAGCCGAGTGCCAAGCGTACTGATTCCACGTCATCTACCATATTGTCGACGGTGTAACCAGACAGGTCCTCAAGCCTTTGTGACCGGCCCGAACCTCGTTCATCAATAAAGACCAGCTTGTTATGGCGAGCCAATGGCAGGAGGAAAGGCAGGAGCTCCTCGTGCGATCCGCCGGGTCCCCCGTGAAGAATCATGAGCGGCTCACCGCGTCCCACGACGTCGTAATAAATCATCACGCCGTGTGAGTCCACGAATCCCTCGTGCATGGGATACGCCAGATCCAAGGCCATTTCAGACTTTGGAGGTTTGGCATTCTGAGCAGCCGCGACCTTGTATAGGCTGGCCGCGCATAGAATCGTCACGGCGAAGCTGATGCACGTTTTCATCATGGCGGAACCTCATCGGGGAGTACGTGAAATAAATTAGGGGTGGCTGGCTCGCGGGACTGGGCCGCACTGGAGCTACATTTGAACCTCGCCAGGAAAACTGCAGATGCCGTTTAGCCGCCAAGGCATTATGGCTTGGCTTCAATCGAATCACCCAGGTCAAAATACTCGCGCCAGGAAGAAATTTTGCCGCCAGCCAAATCAACAACGATTGCGTCGTGCGTGACGGCCCGCGCTCCATCTCTTCGCCGGGTTACCTCCCAGTCCCACTCAATCGCCACCTTGTTTCCTCCCGGTGAAACAATCACGTTCTTGATGGTGACCCGTACATCGCGAAACCCAACGAAGTAATCCGCCATTGCTTTTGGCAAATCTTTTTCTTTTACATGCCCCCCCGGAGATATCAACTCCCCATCCGGAAGCCAATCGACTGCGGCGAGTCCAAAGTCGTGCTTCTCCCAAGCTTCAGCCTGGCGGTTTACAAGTTCCTTCACCTTCGATAGATTGTCTTGCCTAGCCGTACTATTACTTGGGTTCGGAGAGGGGTTTGAGACCGTGGCCGGCGCGTGAGAAGTCTGGGCGGCAATGGAGCCGGTTATTGCGCAGATGCAACATAGCAGCATCCTCGGTACGCAGATTCGCATCATCCGGATTCACTCCCCTTTCAACTAGAACGACAAATGCGTCGACATTTGAATCTGCCGCGAACTTCCGATGGTTTGGTGCACGTAACCCAGACCCACGGGCGCCTGGTAAAACGAATCGCTCGGATTGCTTAGATTCAACGGTGGAGTTCCGACGGTGGGCGCACCACTGAAGGAAGAGTTCTGAAAGATGAAATTCGCAGGGACGTCCAGACTCGTGGTGTTGGTCAGGTTAAAGATGTCAAGGCTGAGAGTCATACTGAACCGCTCTGTAATTCTGGTGGTCTTGGCCACGGAAAGATCAGTCCGCCTCTGCGGAGTTTGCCGGAAAATGTTGCGCTGACCGGACACGAAATTTGTTTCGAATGTATCGTCAGGAGGAATTGCGCCACCGAGTGCCCCAGGGTTGAGCAATGGCACGGTAAAGCAGCCTGACTTCAGCGCCGGACCGTTCAACCCGTTCAAGCCGGTTCTGGCGTTTTTCGGAGTGCAGCCGGGGGCCAATGGCGCGACCGGATTGGTTATGTTGTCATTGACACTGTAATAGATACTTCCCACAGCGCCTGAAAAGTCTACGACGCTATACGGCTGGCCGCTCTGAAGCACGCCTACCCCTTCCAATATCCAGCCGTCCAGAAGCCTGCCCTTCAACGTAGAGGCGTGAAAAAGCGCCGGAATTTGGTACACGTAGTTGAAGTTCCACACATGCGTCCTGTCGAAGTCGGATGAAGCGTATCCGCTGCGCAAGTCAAGCGGATTATTGCCGTTGAAAATGAGGCCCAGGGCGCTTTGTTCGTCGAGAGCGTGCGAATACGTATAGGAGGAGCCAACCTGAATTCCGTGGCGCATCCGCTTCTCGACATGTGCCTGCAGCGCGTTGTAGGCAGATACTCCATTTGCCGTATAAGATTCTGATTCGGCCGAATAGCCGACGTAGGGAACGCGGAGGTCGGTGTTGCCGCCTTCATACATCGACAAGTATGGGCCTTGCCCATTGGGAAGCTGGAGAGGAGCACAGTCCCCTGTACAACCGGCAGGTCCCATTACCTGGTAGCCGTAAGTGAATTGTTGGCCATGAATCGGGTTAGTCGATGTCGCGATCCCCGGTTGATTAAAGGGGATCGGAATAACCTGATGACGTCCCAGATTTCCCACGTACCCGATATCGATGGCTAAGTCGCTGCGCGGCTGCCATTGAACATCGAGGGCCATGTTGATCGTGTAGGGAAGCTTGTTGTTGCGATTGTAGGTGCCAAGAGAGTAGAGTGGCGCGCCTTGCGCGATCTGGCTTGCCGTAGGCAGAAACTGGCTTATGTCGGCGGGATTGCCTGTCGGAGCGGGGCCAAGAGTCGCGCCCCACGGGTTGGAGAGCGAACCGCCCTGGGGCGAGTTTGGATCGCACGTTCTGAAGAAGTTTTGATATGGGTTTGTAAATGCCGTACAGACCTGAGCAACCACAAATGGCGGAGCTTGATTGGCGCCGAAGGGACCCGAATCAACCAAGCCGACCACATAGGCCGGCGATAAATAAACAGACAGCTCGCCGCGGTCGTAGTAAAAGCCCGTTCCGCCACGCAACACGAGCTTGTCGTGAAGTTTCGCGGGACTCCAGGCGAAGCCTATGCGCGGCGCCAGCCCCCATTGGCGACCGGTCAGAGTCGTATCGCTCACGCCGGCGGTGCCTCCCTGCTTGTTGTTTCCGGCTACGATCAGGCCATTCGAGGTGACAGTTCCCGAAGTTTGATCAAACGAATATCGGTTGGGATCGAAATTGAAAATACGACCGTACTTCTCAGAGAATCCGCCATTATCATCGAAACGCAAACCAGCAGTCAGGCTGAGATTGGGAAGAACCTGATACTTATCCTCTAAGTAAGCTCCAGCTTGCGGAGCGCGGTAATACCGATTGGCATCCCCATGCAAAAAGGCGGTGGGATAGAAGTTAGCGTAGGGAGAAACCAGACCCTGGACAAACTCATACAAATCCACGGATTCAATAATCCCCTTATTCGTTCTGTCGTCCCGCGTATCGAGCTGCGTGTACGCATAACTGCCGCCAAAGGTAAGGGAGTGCTTGCCGAGAGTCCAGATAGCATTCGCCGAGGGATTCAAGCGATTCTGGAAAGCTCCGGTAAACGCAGCTTGTGAGCTTGGGGAAGCACCGAGATTCAGAGTCTCGTTAAAGATGCCCGGGTTGTTGGGTGACGAGTTTCCCAGGATGTCGGTGATCGCGATCCCAGGAAAGTATGAAGATCCGAAGGAGTTGATTCCCATCTGTGCGGATGTGAAAGGTTGTTGGTTTGTGACGTAAGTCTTTTCACGCAGGAATCCAAGCACTTCGGTGACGCTGAGACGCGGTTTCAGCAGCTGAGTATTCGTTATCGAGAGAACATGACTCCCAGAGTCCATATGCGCGTCGAAGCCCGGAACGTTGGAGAGCGCGTAAGGAGCGATATCCGGATCATGTTGAAAGTAGTATTTCAGGGCCAAAATATCTTTCGAGCCGGCATTCCAGTCGAGATTAGCGACCGCCTGATCGGAGATGAAATACGCGGTGCCGGGCACAACGGCATTGTCTGGAAATGCGGATGTAGGCGTCGGGCCGTTCGCCGAGGGAATAAGGTACTGTCCATTGGGCAGCTTGTATTGAAACAGCGCGAGTGCGACGGGGCTAATTTGGCCCGGCAGCAGGGGCGGCTGGCCCGTAGGCGCTGCATAATTGATGTTCGCGATATCGGCCAGACCCTGGTCGGTTCGGTTTTCGTCTTCCAACCCAAAAGGAACAGTTAACCGTGAATACCCGATCTCCTGGTCGGAGACGTGGAGGTGCTGATAGGCGACGAAGGCGAACAGCTTGTTTTTGACGATTGGCCCTCCGAATGTTCCGCCCGCATTATAGCGATGTAGCTGTGGAACTTTTTCGGATGCTGGAACGTGTGGATCTGCCTTGAAGAAAACGGGGGCGGCGTTCAGCCAATCCGTGCCTCGATGCACGTAGGCCACGCCATGAAGGCTGTTCGTTCCAGAAATTGTACTTAGGTCGATATGTGCGCCACTGGTCAAACCCTGCTGCGCATCGTACATGGAGGTGTTGACCCGAACTTCCTGAACGGTTTCCGGAGCGGGTGTGGGTAGCGCGTTCCCAATCCCGATGTAAACCGAGGCGCCGCCTTGAAGGACTCCAGGGTTATTGGCCAGGTTGCCGGTGACCGAGATGTTTACGCGTCCGGAATTGACCTGGCTGGTACTTTTGCCATTAAAGAGATTGCTGGCATCGACGCCGTTGATCAGAAAGCTGTTGCTTGTGTCGCGCTGGCCGTTTGCCCAGATTGGCTGATTACCCAATCCACTATTGACTCCAGTGCCGCCCGCAAGTTCCGCATTGACGCCAGGCGACAGGATCGCCAAACCCGTGAAACTTCCCGTCGGCAACGGCACCGAATCCACTTGTTCCTTCTCCAGGACATAGCCGTTGGTGGTGTCTACAGCGTTGACCAGCGGACTGGCCTGGACCGTGACGGTTGTGCCAACTTGTCCGACCTTTAGCGTCACATTAACCGTGACGGTGCGGCTCGCTTGCACTACGATCGAAGGTATCTTCTGAGACTCAAACGCTTCATGCACGAAAGTGAGCGTATAGCGACCGATGGGCAGGTCAACAAAATCGTAGGTTCCGTTTTCGTTAACATTCTGAGTTCGGGTCAGTTGTGTCTCTTCGTCTACGACGGTGACAACCGTGCCTGGCACCACCGCGCCGCTCTTATCCCTCACGGCGCCGGTGACCCCGCCAAGAGTCTGCTGCGCAATCAGAGATGAACAACATAGCGCGAAGGCTGCCAGGAGTGTGAATGGTTCAGGAAAAAGAACGGAAAAGATTTTCGCAAATCGCATTTAGCGCCTCGAAAGGCAAGGATTCCCTGTAGTTTTATAGGGGATGAATTCATTCTCCGGTCCATGAAGTGCCTGATATGCCGACTCTTCGCAGCAGGATGAAGGCATTTCAAGGAGGGTGGTGTGGAGGCTAACCGTGCGTCGATCTCGACTACAGGGTGACTAGAGACTAAACAATTCAAAATAAAAACCATATAAAGATGTGTCGGTTCGGGATGAGACTTTCGCTCCGACTTGAATACCTGGGGGGTTTTATTTACGCGCGTAAACTGTTCCCGGCGGCTGGTAGGGAGGATCGGACACTGCGCGAGAATAAGCAATGAGGGCATTTACGTCCGAGGAACTCAGCGTATTCCCGTATGGCGGCATAAGTGCGGAACGGTTCAAGGCGGGGCCGCCGTGCAGAATGATCGAGGTCAGATCGGCATCGCTCATCTTGTTCAACGTGTTGCCCTCAGTAAATGGATGCGGCTTGACCTCAAGGTTGTCGTAGTTCGAGACGCGTTGCGGGGATGACTCCGGATCGTGGCAGCGGCTGCAATACTTGTCGGCCAGAATGGCCCCGAGGCGCTCCTCGTAATCAAGCGCCGTTTCCACAATGTCGAGGGAAGCGTGTTTAGCCTTGCCGGGAGTCACGGCAGTGAGTTGGTATCGGCCGGCCATGACGCCCAGGGTAACAGTTGTGGTTGCCTGGCCGCTGGAATCAGTGAGGGCTGCGGCAGGATTAAAGCAGGAGCCTGCGGGGCCGTGAAACTCGACCAGAGCTCCGGGGACCGCGGTTCCCTGATCGTCGTTGACCTGCACCACAAGCGGGTCGGTAAGCGCGGTACCCGTAGCGCCCACCTGGTGGCCGCCGCTCGATTCGACAATGGCGGTTCCCTGCGCGGTGGCCTTGAGTCCCGCATCCGGTGCCGCGGAATGCTTGCAGGAGGCCAGCATGCCGAGCGAGAGAAGCGCAAATCCCGCGCAGACTCGGAGCGCCGTTTGTGCAGTCAGCCGGGTGTTCATCGCTTCGCTCCTTGCTCGCCTGAGCCCTTCAACGACATCAGGAAGGCCGTAAGGGCGTGGGCGTCTTCATCGCTCAGGTTCTGGGTCGGTTCTGTCGTGCCTGGCCGCAGCGCCTGCGGATTCTTGAGCCACGCGTAGATCCAGCCTTCAGTTAATCGCGAGCCAACCTGCGTCAGCGTCGGCCCGATATAACCCTTGTCGGCCTTGCTGTCGACAATGTGGCACGCCTGGCAGGCGTATTTGGAATAGAACAGCTGCCGCCCATTCTCCACGACGCCCGCTGAATTTGCGGCTGCAGGGACGAGATCCGTATCGATGGCAGGCGATTGATAGACGGTAAGCAGGTAGTCCGTGAGTTCCTTGTTGTCGCTGTCGCTGAGATTGAAGCGCGGCATGCGCCGGATGAGCGATGGGCGCAGCGTGTTGGGGTTGCGGAGGAAGTCGGTAAGCCATTGACGCTGCACCGAACTCCCTTCCCAGCTGAGATCGGGCGCCATGTCGCCGCCGCGGCCGTTGAAGCGGTGACAACTGAAGCAGGCAAGTTCTGCGATCAGCTTGCCCGCGGGGCCCGCGGGCTGATAATTCGTCTCTGGAACTGCCGCTACGCGGAGGTTGTCGGGGATCGACTGGCCGCGCGCGGTGAGCGCGAGCAGCGCGGTGGTCAATGCATCGGTCTGCGCAGCGGTCAGCGTGAACTGCGGCATCTTGACACTGGAACCGAAAGCGCTCGGCCGGCGGATCTTGGCCGCGATGTAGCTGGGCAGCGAGTGATCCATACCGGCCAGGAAGACGATCTGCGCCAGGGGTTTGCTGCCGATCGCGCTTAGGTCAGGCGCGAAGTTTTCAGGTTTCCGCACGCCGTTGATCTCGTGGCAGGCCGCGCAACCCAGCTCGACAATGCGCTTGCGTCCGTGGGCGATCTGCTGCGGGCTGGCCGCATCCAGATGAACCCCCGAGCCGTAGTCGGAGTCTGATTTTGCCAGCAGAAAGGCGGCCAGCGTGGCGATCTGCGAAGGCGTGAAGCGGTAGTGCGGCATGGGCGTGGTGGAGTCGTAGACACGCGGATTCTGAAGCCATGCCGCCAGCCAATCGGGCTTTGCCTTATTTCCGATGCGCGTCAATTCCGGGCCCAGATCTCCGCCCACCAGGTTGCCGGCCGCGTTCTGCACCGCATGGCAGGAGGCGCAGAAGGATTCGCCGTAAAGGCTCGGCCCAGCGGCGGGATCGGCGATTAACGCGGGCTTGGCATCTGCCGCGGCAGCGTCTCCGGCTCTTGGCGAACTGGTGCTCACAAGATAAGCCGAGATGTCGCTCGCGTCCGAGTCGCTAAGTTTGAAGTTGGGCATCGTGGTCGATGCCGCGTAGCCCTGAGGGTCTTTGAGCCAGCTGTAGATCCACTCGCGCGTGGTTTTGTCGGCGATGTGCGCCAGCGAGGGAGGGTGATCTGTAGCTTCCACCTTACTGCCGTCGGGGCGCGTGATGGCGTGGCAGTGAACGCAGCCGTAGCGCGTAAGCATGGTTCTGCCCAGGTTGAGCTGTGGCGTTCCCGGCAGCGCATTCTGGTGGCACTGGCCGCAGCCGGATTCGATGTAGCGCGTGGGAAGGATCGGCTCTTCCCCGTCGCGCTCGCTGTGGTGCGCTTCGACCAGTGTGGTGGCTTGCCCTTGGCCGCCATGACAGATCACGCAGCCGAATGCATCGAGCGGGTGGGGGACGACGGGGTGCTTGCGGAAAGGCTGCTGAGCAACGTCCGAGAGCGTGCCTTCCTTCAGACCCAGGTGACAGGTGGTGCAGCGGTCCACGACGCCCAGTTCCGGCAGCCATATCTGATGAATGCCCGGGACGAAGCGCTTCTGTAGGCTGATTGCATCGCCGCGATCGTGGATGAGTCTCAGGTATTTGCGCTGGTAGCTGTGCCACTGGCTGAAATGCTCCTTGGCCGGCGCAATAGCCAGCGCCAGAAGCAGGATCACGCTGACCACGCCGAACGCCTGCACCGGATCTCCGAACAGCGCCCGCCACACAGAGGAAAGATACTTTCTAATCGCTTGCACTTAACTCCTCCAGGGCCAAACCCAGGACCAGCCCGGGCCGCGGAACCATGTGCCAACAGCGGTGAGAACAATCAGTTCAAAGAGAAACCAGGTCATGATCCAGTAAGCCAGCGGCTTCAAGGCAAGATAGCGGCGCAGGCGCGAAGGCGAATCGGGCGTGCTGTTGGCCGCCACAATCATGGCCAGCGCAACCAGCACGGTGGGCGCGAAGGCGACGTAGACGTGGAATGCGAGAAGAAAGATCAGCATGGCCAGGGCCGTGACGTAGAACAGCCGCACTCGCTTAGTTCGGTCTTTCAGGAACAGGCCGTTGGCTTCGATATTGACGTTGAAGTAAGGGATCACCACCAGGGAAAGAATAAGAAGCGTAGGCACCAGTACGCCCGCCACGACAGGCGGAAAGTAGTGCAGCAGTTCCTGCAGCCCGAGAAAATACCATGGCGCCTTGGCCGGGTTGGGGGTATGCGTAGGGTCGGCGATGCCTTCCAGCGGCGCGTTGAAAAACAGCGAGAAGAGCACCAGCGCAATGGCGAGCAGCTCGATAGCCAGGGCTGCGCGGAAGAGTACCTCGGGGAAGGTCTGCACCTGGTCTTCCCCGGTAACCCTCACCTGAGCCGAAGTGCGCCGCGTGACAAACACCACGCGCGTGGGCGAGCGGCGCTGGTCGGAGTCAATGGCGGCCACGAAGTCCTTCGCTTCGCTCATTGCCCCTCCTTGGCTGCAAGCGCACTGTCGATAATTGCTTGCGTCTTCGGTTCCGACGGCTGCACGTAGAGACCTCCGTCCTTGCGGATGCGCCAGAAGTGGATGGCGATGAAGAGAATGGCGGCCAGCGGCAACACCACGCAGTGCAGCACATAAAAGCGCAGCAGCGCGTTGGCGTTGACCTGGTTGCCACCCAGCAGCAGGAAGTGAATTTTTCCGCCGACCAGAGGCACGGCAGAGGACAGGTTGGAGCCGACAGTGATGGCCCAGAACGCAAGCTGATCCCAAGGCAACAGATAGCCCGTATAACTAAGCAACAAGGTTACGACCAGGAGGACAACGCCAATGACCCAGTTGAATTCGCGCGGCGTGCGATAGGCGCCCCGATAGAAGACCTTGAACATGTGCGCGAAGACCAGGAAGACCATCAGCTGCGCCGACCAGCGATGTAGATTGCGCAGGAAGAGGCCCGACGAGACGACGAACTGGAGGTCCTTCATGTCAGCGTAGGCTTGCGGCACGGAGGGATGATAGTAAAGCATGAGCAGAATGCCGGTGACGATCAGGATCAGAAACGTCCCGAAGGTCAGCGTGCCAAGGTACCATGTGACGCCGAAGCGGACCATGCGCCTGCGAACCTTGGCGGCGAACAGGTGGAGGAAGATATTCTGCTGGATGGCGAGCGCGCGGTGCAGCGTGCTTGAGCCGGCGCCGCTGCGAAAGACCGATCGCCAGACCCGGCCCGCGCGTACTTTATCGATCATCTGGTCGGCGTTGAAGGGCATGCTCATATCCTCAAATACTGCAGCGGCGAAATATCGGTGGAGCGATCGACCATCAGATCGCCTTCGTCGCTTTCCCAGGTCTTCAGCCACGGCAGCGGCTTGGGCGCGGGACCTTCGATCTTCTCTCCAGTGCGTTTGAACTTGCTGCCATGGCATGGGCACGCGATGATGCCGAGGTCCTGGTTCCATGCGGTCAGGCAGCCCAGGTGGGTGCACACAGCGCTGAGCGAAAAAAAACCCTCTTCGGCGCGCACCAGGTAGATTCCGGAGTTGACATCCATGGTGACCGAATTCACAGCGAAGCTCTCGGGCTTGCCCGTGTTCACAATGGCCGAGGGCTCATAGAGAACATTGGGCGAGAGATATTCGTAGGCAAAAACGATGGTACCGGCGGCGGCAATGCCCACCGACCCGAGTCCGATTTTGGTAAAGAAGGCTCGGCGGTCGAACTCAATAGGAAGTTTCGTCGTGTTGACGTGGATTGCGTCGGGCATCGATTACCTCTTCGGAAGGCCTGCCAGCGGCGGTTTTGAACGCAAGGATCGATCGATGGATTCGCCTGAAATCAGGCCGGTCGGATCCGCGGAAAGAAGGTTGTACGACTCCATGGTGATGGTGCCGGCGGGGCATCGCGCCGCGCACAGCCCGCAGCGGATGCAGCGCGTTTCATCTTTAAGCATGGCCGAGCCGGCGATGACGCCGAGCTCATCCGCCTGTATGTCGTCCAATTCAACGCCGAGCAGTTCACGAACATCGGCAAGCTGCCTGGTGGTTGTTTCGTCGAAGGCGATGCGGTCGAGCGAGACGAGTTCGAGGCAATTCTCCGGACACACATCGACGCATCCGCCGCACAGGATGCAGGAGGTAGCGTCCGCGGCGTTGCCCTCAAAGACAGTGTTGACCCAGCAGTGCAGGCAGCGTTGGGCCTCGGCAATCGCCGCTTGCTCATCGAAGCCGATCTCAACCTCGGTGACACCGGTGCGGCGATTGAGAGGCAGCATTGGAATCGGCTGCCGCTCCATGTCCAGCAACTGCAGCGGCATGCGATGGCGGTCAAGCACCTCGACTTCAACAATAGGGTCGGCGTGCTGCGTGCCGCGCAGGAATTCGTCAATACCCACTGCGGCGCGTTTGCCGTCGGCCACGCTGTCGATGATGAGCCGCGGACCAAATACGCAGTCGCCGCCCGCGAACACGCCCTTTGCCGTAGTCATCAGCGTTTGCGGGTTTACCGCTATCAGGCCGCGCGGCGAAACATCCACGCCGTCCTGCTGGCCGAGGAACTGCAGATTGGGCGCCTGTCCGATGGCCATGATGATAGTGTCGCAATCGAGGCGCGTATCGCTGTCCTCGTAGAAGGTCGGGCTGAAGCGGCGGTTGGCGTCGAAGACGGATTTTGTCTTGAGCACTTCAAGGGCCACGGCGCGGCCATTTTCTCCGATGATCTGTTTGGGGCCGAAGCCGGGATGAATGATGACGCCTTCTTCTTCGGCCTCTTCGATTTCTTCCAGAGCCGCCGGCATCTCGGCGCGATTCTCAAGGCAGACCAGGTGGACTTCCTGCGCGCCCAAACGCAACGCGGAGAGCGAGACGTCCATCATCTCGCGCGCAGCCACGGCATCCATGCTTCCCTGCGACGGTTCGAAGTTTTCCACGCCGCCGGCATGCTGGCGCAGCACTTCGCGGGCCGCCGAGCGCGCCACGTCCATGGCCACATTGCCGCCGCCGATCACCAGCACTTTTTTGCCGATGCTGAAGCGGTAGCCAAGATTGACGTTGAGAAGAAAGTCAATTCCCTTGTAGACGCCGTCGAGGTTTACGCCGGGAATGGTGAGATCGCGGCTGCGATGCGCGCCCACGGCGATCAGCACGGCGTCAAAGTCACGGCGCAGATCGGCAATGGTAAAATCGCGGCCCGCTGCATGGTTGAGCTTCAACGTGATGTCGCCGGTGGAGAGAATTTCGCGCACCTGGGCTTCCACTACGTCGCGCGAAAGACGATACTCGGGCAGGCCGAGATAGAGCATGCCGCCCGGCACCTGAGACGCTTCAAAGATGGTGATCCGATAGCCCATCAACGCAAGGTCGTGCGCCGCGGACAGGCCCACCGGTCCCGCGCCCACGATGGCCACGCGAAACGCAAGCCTGGGCTGCGTGCGGCTCGCGTTTACATCGATGGGCCGCCGCGACTCGGGCCCGTGGCGCTCGGTGAGGAAGCGCTTGAGCGCGCGGATGGCAATGGGCTTGTCGATCTCCCCGCGGCGGCAGGCCGTCTCGCAGGGATGGGCGCACACTCGGCCGCAGATGCTGGCCATGGGATTGGGCTCGCGCGCAACGCGATACGCTTCTTCGAACTCGCCCTCGGCAACCAGCGCTACATAACGGCCGGCATTGGTATGCGCCGGGCAGGCCATCATGCAGGGGAAGTTGGTGTTCAGCCAATCCCTGTCTACCTTCTTATCGACAAAGCGTTCGAGCATCGGGGATCTCTCGCGTTGAAAAAGAAACCGCGGGGCCAGGTCACGGCTCTGGCCCCCGCGAATTTACTTGCTGAGCGTGAAGTCAGCCGAGGCGTCTCCTGCGACGTTCACAGGGTTGGACTTGGCTTTCGCGCCTTCATTCCAGGCGGTCACTGTATAAGCGCCGTCTGGCACGTTGTCGATTTTGTAGGCGCCGGACTTGTCGGTCGTCGCAAAGTACGGAGTGGGAGAGACGATCAGGTAGCCGGACATATCCGGATGCACGTTGCAATACAGGGGAACGATGCCAGGCGCATCGAATTTGAACGATTGCCTCTGGCCTTGCGGCCAGGTGCCCAGGTTGTGGCCCAGTTTCTTGTTGCCGCCGATCGAAGGCCAAAACACGTTGTGCGCCACGCTGTCGCTGTTCAGGAATTCGACCGTCGTGCCCTGTTGAATGGCGACAATGTGGGGCACAAACATCAGACCCTTCTGGTCGACTGTGACGTGCTGCGAGGGAGCGGGAAAGGCCTTGCCGGCAACCGCTTCCACGTACACAACCGACTCCCCTTTGACTCCGGATACCTTGCCGTGGATGGTGCCTGCAAAAGCCGCGGTGCTGAAAGCGGCGATTACCACGAGTGCTGCGAGAGAAGCGCGTTTCATGGGATCTCCTGGTGATGAATCGTTAAGGGTGCGAGGACGCGCACTGGAGCATTCCGCCCCGCGTTAGAAGAGGAAGCGAGCCAGTAAATAGACCGTGTTGTTGTCGCTCGCGTTGCGGCCCGAGCCATCGTAATTTGTGACCCCGCCGTTGAAGCGGGTGTAATTGGTGTATTGAACGGCCAGATCGATGTTCTGATAGGGCCAGTAAGAGACATTGCTGATGAATCCCTCGCTGCGCGCTCCGCCATTGGCGCTGCCTGAAACCGAGGCTGGAGCGTAGAGGACCGGATCGTTGGTTCCGTCCGTCAGAAACCATCCCAGAGTTCCCGAGAAGCGATTGCCCACGTGGTACGCAACGTTGGCGTTGCTCGCGTTCAGATGATGAGGGCCGGGGCTCGCCGTCGGGGTCGCCGGACTGGGCGGATTTGCGCTTGCCACCAGTGCTGCATTTTCCCGGACATAGCTGGCGCGCACGGAGAGAACATCTTTGCCGAGGGTCCGGTCGTACTCGATGTCCGGCCCAAAGTCGGTGTAGCTGTTCTCCAGGCCGGTGACGGCGCCGGGAGTCGATTTCACATGCATGCCGTAACCGCCCACTTCCAGGCTTGCGGTTCGCCCGTTCTGCTGAAACGCCAGCCGCCAATAGGGCGCCGTGCCCTGGATGTTGTAAGTGCAGCAGGCTCCGGTGGTAGGTTGGGCATCCCCCACGTGGTCGGAGCGGTAAAGGGTACCGGCAAAGTACACATGCTGGTCCAACATGGCGTACCCGCCCAATCCCGCCACATCCTGCGCCAGCGAGCCGTTGATGATCGGCCCCGCGGCGGGTGTCGGCGCCCCGTTCGCGTTGATGAACGGGTAGCCCCATGCCGGTGTGCTGTTCCACAGGTCTTCCAAGCCCGGATTGTTGTTCATTGTCAGGCCATAAACCAGCTCTTTGCCTGATACCGTCGTCTTGTTGGCATAGCGGATGTCGGTATTATCCATGCTGAAGTGATCGCCTTGCGTTTCGTAGGTAACCTGCAAAAAGCTGCCCACGTGCGAGGTCCAGGCTCCAGCCAGGAAAAGGGAGATGTCCTGGGGAAACTGAGAGTTCCAGTTCTGCGTACCGGATTGGGGAGTTTTGATGCCCGTCATCGAGGTCTCAAAGAAAGCGCTCAGCGGCAGCGTCTCCAGCATGTTCAGCGATGCGCGGCGGCCGGTGGGTTCTGAGGTGATGCTCTTGTTCTCAGCGCGATCGGTGTACGCCAGCAGCTTGAACAGCCGTCCGGCGGGGTTCAGCTCCGGCGGCGTGGTGTGGCAGCCATTGCATGGCAAACCGGTCTGGCGCGCATAACTGGGAAGGGCCAGCGCGTTGGGGACAAATCCCCAAGCTCCGGCAATGAATGCAGTTGTGCTGAGTAAGACGGTGAGTCTCATGAGGCCTCCTATGTCCAGCTATCGACGAGGGAATTGAGTCCGTAGAACAAATAAGAACCTAATCCGTGTTGAAGATCACAGTCTGAAATCTTGATCGAACATAAGTGTGATTGACATCACCTGACCCCGGCTGTGATGGCAGTCACACGCTGGACCGGCGCTTTCGCCCACGGCGCAGCCGACGGTCGCTGAGAATAGCCTGGGTGCGCAACTGTACGATCAATGAACCGTTTAAAAAACCCTCCGCGACAACGTGTAACAAATACCGAGAGCGACAGGATTCTTGATCCTGAGCCCAAGATGGTGCTGACTCACCGGCCGCGCAGCACGGGTCAGCGAGCAGGCGTTGTCCCAGCAGTTGCCCTTGCGGCTCATCGATGGTGTAATGCCGTTCACTTTGAGTACCTCATTGAAGTCGTCGCTGGCATATTGGCTGCCGCGATCGCTATGAAAAATCAACCCAGCCTTCTTGCCTGGATTGCGTCCCAGCCAGGCCATGTCCAGTGCATTGATAACCAGATTGCGCTGCATATCCGGCCGCATCGACCAGCCCACCACTTTGCGGCTGAATCGATCGATCACGACGGCAAGAAACAGCCGGCCTTCCTCGGTCGCGACACAGGTCAAATCGCCCACCCACGCCTGGTTGGGCGCGGCCACGATTCTTGAGCGCCGCGCCGAGGTCCCCGCGCAGTCTTAAGTCCCTTCCCGGACCTGACTGCTTGCTTTTCTCGCCTGAATGCTTGCTCTTGCGCAAATAGGTCAGTCTCGTGCCAGTCCATCATGGAATCGAGTGATCGCCTCGCGCGGAATCCTTCGGGCGTTCTGCTCACGGCTTTTCGGTTTGAAATGGCAACCAACGGATTCCTGGCGGCGCCGGAATCCTCCGAATGAGGAAAGGTTTTCGATAGATTCCAGATTCCTGGTACCGGGGCGGCCATCGCGCCTCCGCGCATTGCCAAACCCGGCATGGGTCCAGGAACAAGGGAGAGACTGAGGATGCTTAACCTAAAAGCAATCATTCCGGCCATGACAGGTCAAATACTGCTTCGGGGACTCATCGTCTTGCTATTTAATTCCACCCTCGGGGCTCAACAGACAAGCGGCGCGACTTCCGTGGACCAACAAACGATCCAACTTTTGCTGCAGAGAATCGACCAACTGGAGGCGCGGGTTGCTCAACTTGAAGCAAATGAGGGGGCAACAGCCCTGAAAAACGCGCTGCCGCCTTCGAAGGCAGCCGACTCAGCGACAAGCAGAGAAACCGATACAAATCCGGCTCGTCACAACGCGCTTTCCCAGTCTCTTGCCTCTCTGCACGCAATTGCGCCTTTGGCAGGCGAATCTGAACAGGCGCCATCGGAAAATGCCATGAACGACAGAATGGACCTAAGCAAGACGCTGATGCGCATCCGCGGCTTTGGTGACGTTTCATTCCATGGCGACACGCAGCCGGGTGACAATACTTCGTTTTCGATGGGGGAACTCGACCTGTTCATCACTTCCGACATGTCCGATCGGTTCAAGTTTCTCAGCGAAGTTGTGTTCGAGGCGGGTCCGGACAATATTTATGGTGTTCAGGTTGGCCCGGAAAACAGCTTCGACGTCGATATCGAGAGATATCTTTTGCAATACTCTTACAACGACTACTTCAATTTGGCAATTGGCAGGGGACACACAGCGATCGGCTATTACAACAACGCATATCATCACAGCAGCTGGATGCAAACGACAACCGAAAGGCCATTTCTATTTGAATTCGAAGACCGGGGGGGAATCCTGCCCATTCATATTGTTGGAGCTTCCGCGAGCGGACGCGTGCCCTCCGGCAGCCTTGGGTTGCACTATGTCGCCGAGATCGGGAATGGCCGGGAATCACGAAACCCGCTGGAGGATGAACCGGTGCAGAACGAGATCAGCGATAGGAATGGCAAGGCTTTCAACCTGGAACTGTTTGCCCGGCCGGAAGCGTGGCAGGGGTTTCAATCCGGCTTGTCCTTCTACCGAGATCGGCTTCTTCCAACCGGCTCACCGAAGATCGCGGAGAGCATCCTGGCTGCCCATGCGTTACTCATCCGGCCAAAATATGAATGGCTCAATGAGGCGCTGATGGATCGTCATGCGATATCGGGAACTCCCTACGCGTTTAACACACCGGGATTCTATTCTCAAGTGTCAAAACAATTCGGCTCATATCGCCCCTATTTTCGATACGAATATCTGAATGTTTCGCGCAATGAGCCGGTCTTTCCCGATGTGGCTCTTCGGCACGGCCCGATAGCAGGCTTGCGTTACGATCCAAACGAGTCAGTGGCTGTGAAGTTTGAATATCAGTACACATTCCTCAGGAACCAGCAGGGGGTCCACGGGCTTACCGGGCAGGTTGGTTTCACGTTCTGACATTTTTTAGGTCGACAATGAAATCTCTGATTACAGCTGTGCTCGTTGCGGGAGTCGCGCTCTGGACAATGGTCGAGGCGGGCGCGACGCTTGGCGCCGGCACTGACGTCGCGCTCCCGGAACAAGGCACGCCGCCGGAGCCTCTGGTGATTGTGGTAAATCGTATGAACCCAGTGGATGACCTCTCGTTTGCCGATCTGCGCTCCATTTTTCTTGGGAGCAGAAGCTACTGGAATAACGGAAAACGGATTACCGTCGTGATGAGAGAACCCGGGGAGCAGGAGCGCAGAGTCATCCTGCACGATGTATGCGGAATGGACGAAGAGCAGTTCAAGACCCACTTTTTGAGAGGCCTGTACACCGGCGAAATACTCGTATCGCCAAAAACGCTGGATACGCCGGTGGGAGTCCGCAAGTTCATCTTCAACGTGCCCGGCGCCATCGGCTACTTACGAGAGAGCGATGTGGATCCAACGGTCAAGGTGGTTCGCGTCGACGAACGACTTCCCTGGGATAAGGGATACAGGCTGCGCGTGCCGTGAAGGGCGATCAATAGACGTGAAGAGACCAGGCAAACTCGCGGTCGCGAATCCATTACGCAACCCCGGGCTGTTCTTTGACCGCTTTTTGGCCATGGCTTCGCGACACAATATAAGGCTGCTTCTCATCGTATGTACTGGGACCGCGGTGATTGGGGGCATCGTCATCCGCGATCTGCAGGACGCGAACGTGGAAACCCAGGAGCATTATCGCCGCTCGGTACACGGCCTGCAGCGAATTGGAGAGTTGCAGTACGACATCCAGGAAACTCGACGGGCAACGCTGTATGCCTTGACTACCAGCGACAGCAATTTGCAAGTGGTGTACGCGGACCAATCGCGAGATGCGGACAAGCGGGTGAGAGACGCAATTGCGGAATACGAGAATCAGTCAAAGGAACCGGCGGAAACAGCCGTTGCCCGCCGACTTGCGGAAGACTGGTCCAAGTATCTCGCAGTCCGCGACGAAGTGCTCGCCTCCATCTTGGAAGGTAGCATCAAGGACGCGGTGAGCCTGGATCTGTCGAATGGAGTGCCGGCGTTTGACTGCGTCAGGAAAGATTTGGATACGGTGAAGCATCTCTACGATCAGGACGCCGCGGGGCGCCAGGCAAGTCTTGCCGCCTCATCGCGCAGATCGGTTACGAGGTTAATCGGAATCCTCTGTTTCACTTTCCTGCTTTCGAGCATCGCGGTCTGGAACATTCAGAGAAGTTATATGTCAGGCACGATTCAACTGGCAAGGCTGCAGATGGAGTTTGTTGCTTCCGTGTCACACGAACTCCGAACACCCCTGGCTGTCCTGATGTCTGCGGCCGACAACATCGCCGACGGTCTTGTGGAAGGGAAGGCGGCTCTGCAGAAGTATGGCGCCATTCTTAGGCATCAAAGCCGAAGCATTGGCGATCTCGTGGACCAGATTTTGCTTTTCGCTTCTACCGAAGACAGCAAGGGGAACTACGCGCCGGAGCGTCTCGAAGTGGGCACGCTACTTGCCGAGATTGTTTCCGGAACCGATGAACTGATGAGAAAGGCCGGTGCTGTGCTTGACGTTCGGATAGACGGGAATCTTCCGCTGATTATCGGAAACCGCACCGGCATTTCGCAATGCATGCAGAACCTCATCGGTAATGCGGTCAAATACGGCGGCGACGACCCTCGCATTGAAATCCGCGCATTTCTCGCGCCCGGCAGAGAGGGTTCAGAAATGGTAGTGAGGGTTGCGGTCACCGACCACGGAATTGGCATTGATCCTTCGGAGATTCCCCGCATCTTCGATCCCTTCTACCGAAGCCCGCGAGTTCGTGCAGCGCAGATACATGGAACAGGTCTGGGATTGTCTCTGGCCAAGCGAATCGCCGAAGCGATGGGAGGATGGATCTCCGTCACGAGCGAACTTGCGCGGGGAAGCACGTTTACTCTGAATATGCCGATTGGGAGAGGAGGGGAGACGAAGGCGGAGAACCTGCAGACATCGCCGAGTCCATCGTAGCGCCATGAATGAACACATTTTGTTTGTAGAAGACGAAGAGGAACTTTGCCTTACGCTTGGCGATCGCCTGCGCAGCGAGGGATACGTCGTGGACATGGCGATGGATGGCAGAGCTGGCTTTGAGAAGGCAACTGCCACTCCGTTCGACCTGATTATCCTCGACGTGATGCTGCCCCTTCGCAACGGATTCGATTTGTGCGCCGATATACGTCGCGCCGGCCTCGCCACTCCGATTCTCCTGCTTACCGCACGTGCCCAAACCGCGGAGAAGATTGTCGGCCTCAAGCTTGGTGCTGACGATTACGTCACCAAGCCTTTCGATACATTTGAGCTTATGGCGCGCATCGAGGCAGTATTGCGCCGGGCGTCGGTCAAAGCTAAGAAGGTTGAATCCGATCATCCCGGTCAGTATCAGCTTGGCTCCATTGTTCTGGATGTTCGAAGCGCCCGTGTCACGCGAGATGGAGTCTCTATTAATCTGACCGCACGCGAATTTTGCTTGCTCTGCTATTTCGCGGAACATCGTGGCGAGGCGCTATCCCGCGACGAGTTGTTGCGCGATGTATGGGGACATCGGGTTGGGACGTACACTCGAACTGTAGATATGCATGTGTCAAGCTTACGGCAAAAGCTGGAGCGCGTTCCACAAAAGCCCGAATTGCTAGTGACGGTTTCGGGTATCGGATATAAGCTTCTGGGCTGAAGAGCGGATCGAGCAGCCTCTGGGTCGGCATCTAGAGGTACGTTGGGTAAAGAGCAGGGAGGGGCAACGATAGAAGGGTCTGCCTAATTATCACCCGGCGATTGTCTGGGACAGTGGGTGTGGATGATGATTCAGTGCGGATAAAACGCGTCCGCGCAGTTCTGCCGTGTACCAAACCGGGCCGTAATCCTCAAGTAATGCAAACAGCTCCTGCAGCGCGAGATTTGGATCTGAGCCCTTCAGACCATCATGCCGATCGGGTTCAGTCTCTTCAAAGATTGCTACGAAAGATTGATCGATTCTCATGTGTTCCTCCGCGTGCATCCTGACGGTAAGGGAACTGGATGGTACGCCGTTCGCCCTGATCTGTGCTGTTACTCGAATTCGTTCTGATATCGATATTGACACAGTCCTGAATTGGTTGGCGTAAAAAGCCTGTAATCTCGCCGTAAGAACCTAGTAAATTGCGAAAGCACAAGACTGGATGCGAAGACAGTGTGATTCGGCCTGTGCCTGGAAGACACGCGCGGCTATTGTCTTTCGTGTTTTTCCATGCGGTTCATCAATCGGAAGTCTCGCAATTGCGATAACGTAGAGGGGCGAGAACGAGGCCTGAACAAATCGGCAGCCGGCAACCTTTGCGTCGTGCATTCGCTCCCGAAAGCGACGCGTATTGTTCAATTCAATACCGGTGGAATTCCGAGAAGGCAGCGAACCGATCGAGACCGGCGGTGAATAACGAGAGATGCCGAATGACAATGTGGGGATCTTTGCAGGGGGGCGCGACACCGTCGGGTTTCCTCAAAGCGGCAGGCATTGCCTCTGGTGAGGTGAATGAGGCCGCGCGCAGCAAATCGCTATCGAGCATGGTTAGGCGACTGTTTCTCGCCCACGCAAACGAAGGATGCATCGGGATCTACGACCGGATCAAACTCGCGATGCGCTGCAGTTACATCCGTCTCGACGTGCCCCAGGCGAAGACACGATCGCCTGCGGTTTGATGAGTCGACCGGAATGCCATCCAGGATGACGCCTATTTCGGCGATGTTTGCTGGATCATTGAGCCTTGAGGAGGCGCGTCTGACGACCGCGAGGAGAATTTCTTGCGCAACTCCGAGCGTTGTTCCGGGGTGAGTACCAGAAAGATCTGGCGAAGGCGCATGCGCCTCAGACCATCGATCATGGCTTCCTTCTGATCTGTTGTTTCGTTACTATCTCGTGCAACCCGGTCCATGCGGTTCTTCATGTCCTGATGGATCTGACCGATCTGAGCTCTCTGAGCGTCCGTCAACGTCAAGCTCATGATGTAGTCCTCGATCTGAACCAAGTCCCGTTGTGGGCTCGGATGCGCGGCGGCCCCGCCGGACAGGTGCGGAGTTCCGGCGATCGCATTTGAATTGTCCGGCTGCCCGGCGGTCGCCTGACCGGTAAAGGCCATCGGTGTGCGAGTCGACGTCGAGGCAATGAGGGCGCTCTGCGCGTGCGAGATCGCTGGCAACGCGAAAAGGCCGAGGAGTGCTGCCGCGACAGCAGTGGACGCTTCCAATCGCATCTTGATCATGTGAATTCCTCTCATCCAGGAAGAACTACGATTTCGGATCAGTGCCGGTTGAAACAACCTGAAGGGTAGTTCGCCCGCGCAAATAGAATGCTCTCCGCCGCTGCAACCCAACTTGACTTCCCGCAAATGGAGGGTGTCTTACCGCAGCGACTTTGAAGCTGGCTCCCCATCGCAACCCACGGCGCAAACGCCGATCGCGGAAGTGCGTACTTGCGCGTGGTCAATTTGGGAAAGGCGTGCCGTCGATGTATTGCACAGGATCGTGGCCGAGCAAGCACTCGGACGCGTGAATTATCAACTCGAATGAGGTTGTACTTGATCAAAAGCAAGAACTCGTTGGCCCAATGCGAAAAACATCATGAACACATGCGGACGGCGGCAATGCAGGTCCTCGCTTGTGGAATAATGCCGCCGCGCTTAGGAGGTGATCGCATGCCGGGAAGAATTATCAATGTTCTTGTGCTGGTCATGGTGGGGTTTCTGACAGCGGCCGCGGGCGCGCAATCGTTTAGAATTCAGTGCCCTGTCAGTACGATCACACACCCCAATGCGGCGAATAACAACTCGGAGCCGACTTACAATGGCGCGACGGCTCTGACTTTGGGTTCGGGGGGGTACCTGGTCCCTGGCTCCAATGTGAATGGCGCCATTAAGTGCCAGCAAATTTCCGGCGGCGATGGCTATTCGACGATGGCCAATGGGACACAAACGTTCATGTTCTCATTCGGCCCGCTGTCCGGATTGGCGGACATCGCGAACGGATTGCCGGGTACGGAGTTTCCAAGCGTCTTCAATTCTGTTTATCCCGGCAACCTGGTGCCTGGAGACCCGGCAACGACGGACGACATTAACACGGCAAGCGACCCGAAGTACCCCTTCTTCTCCAATACGACGAGAAGTTCGGCAGCGGCGCCTTTCAGTTGGAATGGAGCGGTGGGCCTGACGCCGGACGCGGACGCGATTGCGGCGGGGAGTTGCACGGCGCCTTGCCTGGACGGCCACGTGGATCCCCGCCAAATCATGGATGTCGGGGTGATGAACGGGAACATCCCCGCTCCCCTGATGGCGATCGATGAGGACGACGAGTTCTTCCTTACTCTATCGAACGTCGGCATGCTCATGCGGCCCGATCTCTTCGAGCAGCACACGGTCCACTTTCACGGCTATCCCAACGCCTCGTCATTCTATGACGGCGTGCCGGACGCATCGGTGGCGATCAATATCGGCGGCAGCTTCAGTTATTACTATCTGGCGCCGGATGCGGGCACATACTTCTGGCACTGCCATATCACTCCTCCGGAGCACCTTCAAATGGGCATGGTGGGACAAATTTATGTGCGGCCCCGCCAGAATCGCCTTCCGCTGAACAGTTCGCTTTATACCGGGTTGAATCTCCAGCAAGCCGATTTACGGACCGCGTGCAACACAGCGAGTTCGACGAACTCTTACGTTGCGTCCGACATTCTTTGCACCAACCCGCTGCCGGTGGCAAGCAACAGCGCAATGCAGGAAGACGACGCTATCGGAACCGCCGCGACGAACCCGAATTACGGTCAACCGCAAAAGTACGCCTATAACGATGGCGACGGCTCGACCGCGTATGACGTGGAGTACCCGATCCAGATTCACGGGTTCGATCCGAACTTCCACTTCGTGGGCATGACCTTCAATCCCGAGATGTTCGTCGACATGAAGGACAAATTCTTTTTGCTGAACGGACGCAGCTATCCCGACACGATGACGCCCGGCCCGCTGACCACGGAGAGTTCCGATAGCCGCAGCCACTTCTCGCAGCCGCTGCCTTCGATCATCAACATTCCCGCCGGAGGCAAGGCGCTGCTGCGCATCTCGGACCTGGATGTGTCCGAGTATCAGACGCTGGCGTCGCTGGGAATCCCGATGCACGTGATTGGATACAACGCCAAGTTGTTGCGCGACCAGGAAGGCAACAACACCGACTACTACTCCAACTCGATCACGCTCGGCGGCGGCGAGTCGCTGGACGTGATTCTGGACGCCAGCAGCACAAGTCTCTATCCATCCGGCAGCGTGTTCTATCTTTTCACCCCGCAGCTCGACCACCTGGCCAACGACCAGGAAAACTTCGGCGGGCTTATGACTGAAGTGCACATCAACTAGGAGGGCAACGATGAAGCCGATGATCAAGCAATTTGCGTATCTGAAGGCGAGGCTGCTTCCGACCGTGCTGGCTGCAGCGGCGTCTCTGGCGCCGACGGCTCACGCTGCGGCTCCCGGAATAACCGGTCCCACTTTCAATCTGACCGCTCAATCTGCGTACCTCAATCAGCCCGATGGCTCGACAGTCTATTCGTGGGGATACGGATGCAGCGCCGTGCCGGCGGGCTATGCTCCCGCCGCGATCGCCAATCCGTTCTGCAACTCGATGCAGGTTCCAGGGCCGACGCTGATCGTTCACGAAGGCGACACGGTTACTGTCAACCTGGTGAATCGACTCCCGACCCCTGCAGGCAACACCTCAATCCTCTTCCCCGGCTTTCAAGTGACCCCGGGAGGCGGCGTCAAAGGACTGCTGGCGCAGGAAGCGGTTCCGGGTGGAACCGTCACTTATGCATTCACAGCCACTTCTCCGGGCACCCACTCGTACTACAGCGGCACTCAAGGCGACCTGCAAATCGAAATGGGCATGTATGGCGCGATCATCGTGCTGCCGGCCCATGTGCCTGCATCCTGCACGGCAGGATTGCCGCTCACAAATCCCGGGGGAAATGCGGCGGCGCAGAGCCAGTGGGGAGAGTCCGATTTTCGCCTCTCGCAGGCTGCCTACGACAATCCCAACTCCTGCTATGACCGGGAGTATCTCTTCCAGTTCGCAGAGATGGATCCGAACATCCACACGCAGGCTCTGGCCCAGGTGAATGCGCTTGGAAACTGCACAGCCGGTTCCGTGGGATGCAACCTGACCGTTCCGACTGAGCCGTACCATCCGGCGTACTTCTTGATCAATGGCCGTTCGATGCCGGACGACATGGATGTGAACTACGGCGTTGAATATCCCCACCAGCCGTACAACGGAAACCCTCATTTGCATCCCGGTGAACAGGTGCTGCTGCGCATCATCGGACAAGGCAGATGGCAGCACCCGTTCCACGAACATGCCAATCACGTCCGCATTCTTGCGCGCGATGGAAACCTGATTCTCACGCCCGATGGGAACGCACTTGCCGGTGCTCCGCTGTTTACGACCACTACGACACCGGGCCAGACCATGGACGGGATCTTCTACTTCACCGGCCGCGGCCTGAACTGGGATATGTACGCCCACACGCCTAGCTCGTTCTCCGGCGATCCTCTTGCGATGCTGCCCTGCACGCCCGACGTGAATGGATATAACACCCTGGGTGCTGACGGTAAAGCTTACAGCAGGGTCAACTATTACGAGTGGTGCCAGGATCACGACAAGCCGCTCGAAGCCGCTCCCTTCGGTGATGTGAACGGAGGCGGTCCTGCTACGCTGCCCAACCCGCTGATCTTCACCAACGGCAACTGGTATGGGGGCAGTCCCTATCTTGGTCCCGATGCAACCCTGCGCGCGACCACCACGCTTCGCGAAACGGCGAATGGGAACGGCGGCAGCAACGGATCCGCGGGATGCGTGACGGGTACCGCGGGCACTTCCACCTCGACCCCAAACTGCTCCAACCTTTTGCCCTCGAACGCGCAGGCCAATCCGGCCAACGAGAGAGGCTTTGCATTCATGTGGCACTCGCACAACGAACGCGAGATCACTACCAACAACGTATTTCCCGGCGGAATGATGATGATGATGCTCGTCGATTCCCGGGAATTCGTCATCGATGAATCCAACTAAGCAAGGAGAACAGACATGCGAATCGATTTTCTCAAGACCATGATTCGGAAGACAGCATGGGGAGCGGTTGTTCTCCTTCTCGGGGCGGGTGTGGCTGCCGCGCAGCAGGTCAACCTCACAGCTGCGCCTACCTCTACAACTCTGCCCGATGGCTCGACGGTCCCGATGTGGGGGTATTTCTGCGGCGCAGTTGTGAGAAATTCAACGGCGATTTGCGCGGCTGCGAATCCGAATGCAGCGGGCCTCTGGTCGCCGGTGATCATTACTGTTCCGAGCGGTCAAGGGCTGCAAATCAATTTGACTAACAATCTTCCCGCGAATGGTACCGGTGTGCCCACGTCTCTGATGATCGTTGGCCAGGTCGGCGGAGGCCTCGGAACCGGCTCCACATACGCGCCGAGCCCGCTTCATACCAACCAGGCGGTGACGTGGTCGACCATCAATGCGGCAGGCGGAGTGTTCACGCCGCCCGCCCAGGGACAGCGCGTGCAGTCGTTCGGCACGGAAGTGGCGCCGGGAAAAACAGTCTCGCTGAAATGGACGGCGCCGCGCCCTGGCACGTACCTGTTGGAATCGGGCACACATCCCTCGGTGCAGGGAACGATGGGCCTCATCGGGATGGTGGTCGTCACCACGGCGCCGGCTTCAGGTGTTCCCGGCACGGCCTATCCAGCCAAGGTCGCAGCCAATTACCTGGGCAGCAATCCGAATCCTGTGAACTACAACGCAGAGGTTCCACTGATTCTCAGCGAAATTGACCCGAACCAGAATAAGGCCGTTTCCGCGGCCGTCAATAGCGTGGGCTTCAACGAGGATGCCACCTACGGCATTCTCACTGGCGGATCAGTAGCCGCGGTCAGTATTGTGAATGGCGGCAGCGGCTATACTGGCACACCGACCGTGACATTTGCCGGAGGGGGTGCTGCGGCCGGCAACCAGGCGACTGCGACAGCCGTGGTGACCAACGGTACACTTACCGCGATCAACATCGTCAGCGCCGGTTCTGGTTACACCAGCAATCCGGTCGTCACAATCGCTGGCGGCGGCGGCACGGGAGCGCTCGTCGAAGCCGCGGTCAACCTGCAGGCCGACGCGCTGGCGCAATGTCAGGGTCCAGGCGGCCCGCTTCCTGCGCCCTCCGCCTGCTATCCGCCAGTCGTGAACTACACGCCACTCTACTACCTGATCGATGGTGTTGCGTTCAGCAAGAACAGCCCCTCGGCTTCGGTGTTTCCCGCAATGCAAGGTACCGCGACGGGTACGGTCACCGGCAACGTCCTGGTGCGCATTGTGAATGCCGGTGCGCGCATGCATGTCCCCTCCATCGTGGGATCGGTGGCGCCCAACGGAGCCACGGGATTTCAGCTCATTGCAGAAGACGGCAACCCGGTTCCCGGCGTGACGAGTGGCACCGACTCCAATCACTTGAACGGCGCTCGAGTACAGAGCGAAGTGTTTATGGCCGCCGGCAAAACCTACGACGTGATGATTACCGCGCCGCCAGTGTGTACGCCTATCGCGCCTGGGACGCCCTGCTCAAATCCATCACTGGCGGTATACGATCGCGAGCTGAGCCTCTCGGGCAACAGCGTCAATCGCGACTCCGGCATGCTGGCCTACATTGGCGTGAATGGTTCGACTGCTCCGGTTGCCCCGCTCAGCGCAACGGCCAATCCCGACGTCTACAACGCCGTGCTTCCGGGACAGACTCTTACCGTGTCCGATCCGTCCAAGGGAGTCGTAGCCAACGACGTGAACATCTATGGCGTCCAGTTGACCACCATGCCCACCCAGGGCACGGTAACGCTGAACAGCAACGGAACATTCACTTATGTTGCGAACTCCGGCTGGACTATCTCCGATTCGTTCGGCTATTGCGGCAACGGAGCTACATCGGGCGCGGCCTGCACAACCGTCACGCTCGGTCCCGAGAGTCTCGAGGCTGCCTCTGGCATCTCGCTGGCGAGCAATACCTTTAATGCGAAAGCCGCCACCTACATCAAAGTCCCTCCCCCTGGACTTTTGATTGGGGCTGCGGACGCGCAGGGTTTCCCGCTCACCGTGGTGCTCTCCTCCATCAAGGAAACAGGCGTGGTGGCGGACAGTGATGGCGGATTCACCATGTCGGGTACGCCGGGCCAGTCGTACACATTCAGCTTCAACGCTCAGAACTCGCAGGGCGTGGTCAGTTCGAAAACGGGTTCGGCGACGGTGATATTCCCGCAGCCCAGCAACCTTCAGGTGACGGTCCTCGATCCCAAGTCAGGGGCGACCATCACCGATTATCGCTGGATTATTGAGGAAGACAAGAGCTTCTACATCGATCCGGGCTGCACGTCGAATCCGCCGCCCACAACCAGCACTGTGACCGGGTTGCCGTGTGTCAAATTGGCTTCCGGAACAGTGCCCATCCTTGGCGTGAACTTCCACACCAGCGATATGACTTTTGTAGCGCAGGGATGCACGGGCTCCGTATCCTGCGAATCCGGCCAAACGGTTCAGGGCCAGCCGGCAGCCTGCGACATGGGCAACGGCGCATGCAGGACCACGGCAACCCAGAAGACCGCGGTGAACCCGAGCGAAGTGTCCCTCGATCCGACCAAGAGGTATTACATTTCAGTGCTTCCGGGTGACGCCGCAAATGCCTTCACATCGGGAAACCAGTCGGCGTCATGCGGAACGTTCGCGATGGGTGCAAACCCGACAGCCTCGACCTGCGGCCATAGCATGGGCGGCGCGCCGATTAGCTTCCCGGGAAATGCCGCGGTGGGCACAGCGCCGAATCCTGTGACGGTACTGGTCGAACAGAATCCGTTCCCGCCGGCGAAACTTGCCATCAACGTGTTTGAAGACGACTTCCCACTCAACGGGGAGCAGGATGCCGGCGGCGGCATCGACATACTGGCGACCAATGAGCCCAGCCTGGGTGATTTCAATATTGTGCTCTGGGACGATATGGGCGGCTCCGGCGACGTGACTGGCCAGATGACCTATGACATGTTCAACCAGCCGCTGGGCAACAGTCTGGACGGAACGATCGATCCCGCCACGGGAAACAACGCCTGCCCGGTAACGAAGCAGGCGGCGGGAATCACGGGCATGATCACGGTGTGCCCCACCTACGAGTCGGACGGCAAGACCCTGTCGCCGCTCGCGGGGCAGGCCGTGGTGGCCAATCTGATGCCAGGCCGGTTCAGCGTGCAGGCGATTCCCGGCGCGGACCGTATAGCCCGCGGTGAAGAGTGGCTGCAGACCAATACTCTGGACGGACAGAAGGCGCACGACTCCTTCCTGCGTATCGGCGAGCCTGCGTACTTCCAGGAATTCGGCCCGGCAAACTATCACGTGTCGATCGGTTTCGCTAATCCGGCCATCATCAACGCGCGTCTGAAGAACGTGTGCAATGGCAGCGACCCCAACCTGGCCGCCAGCAACTGCAGCTACTCGGTGACGGGCAGGATCACGGACGAGCGCATGAGCCGCACACCGGATGAGCGGCTCTACAGCAGCGGCTCGTACGACGCTTTTTATTGGACGCAGTGCTACGTCAGCATTGGCGATCCGGATGGCGAAGACTTCGCGTTCACCAAGTGCGACCAGAACGGCCGCTTCACGTTGACCGGCATTCCGCAAGGCAGCTGGCGCGTGACAGTGTTCGACGAGTGGAACGACATGATTGTCGACGGCCTTTCCACTCCGGTCGCCGTTGGCAGCTCGACTCAGGTCTGCACCGGCCCGAAGACCAGCGCCGCGGTCTGCGACATGGGCGACATTGCAACCAACCAGTGGCAGGCCAATGTCTACACCAAGATCTTCATCGATCCGAACGAGACCGGCGTGGCCTCAAGCACATCGCCTGGCGTGGGGCTCGTGAACACTACCGTCCGCTATCGCGATGGCAGCCTTGCCAACAACCTTGTAACGGACTTCACCGGCACAGCCAACTTCAACGAGGAGTTCCCGCTTTTCAACTGGTACGCGGTTGAGACCGATGTGACCCGGTACAAGAACACCGGCACGCACACGGTCTATGACGCAGGCGGTCCTGCGGATAATTCGGGCCTGTGCGGCGACGGTACGAACTATCCGAAGTGCGGCAGTTCCACGATCGGCAAGAACCTTGCCAACACTTACGAAGCGATTCCTTTGCCGTCCGACCTGTTTGTGCCCGGTTCGATCTATTGCAGCAACGCGGACTGCACAGGCAACTCGATCAGCAATCCGGCGTCGACTCAGAATCCCACTTGCACCAACACGGGTGGCGTGACTACTTGCAATACGTCCGTGTCCACCGGCCGCATCGACAATCCCTGGATGGGCCAGGTGGAAGGCTGGCAGGGCTATTCGGGCCAGGGCAACTTCATCGAGTTCGGCAAGGCGCCTTACACGCCCGGCGAGAACGGCGGAATTCACGGTCACGTGGTATACGCCTCGACCCGTCCGTTCGACGATCCGCAGCAGCTTGTACAGGTGCAGTGGGAGCCGCTAGTTCCACACGTCACCATGAATCTCTACAAGGAGGGCGTAGCGTCGGACGGCATTACCCCGACGCTGACACTGATTGACACGACTCAGACCAGCAGTTGGGACGACTGGGCGCAAGGCTTCCACAAGAACGCAAGTGGCGAGACGGTTCCCAACATGAACTGCCCTGGCCAGTCGACCGGCGACTTGTTCTTCTTTTCGCTGGCCAACCAACCGAACTACCTCGACCTGTATGCGGAGCAGCACCCATCGTTCGGCACGCTGAACAGCGCGGCTCCGGGCACCGGGCTCCCGTACAGCGCGCAGTTCAAGTGCTACGACGGCATGCACAATTGGAACCAGTTGCAGCCGGCAGTATACGACGGCATGTACTCGTTCCCCAGTATTACGTCGTATGACCCCAAGACAGGCAAGCCGAACGGTACCAATTGCACGGCCTGCACCACAGACCCTGCGACCGATATGTACAGCGGAATCCCGATGCTGCCTACAGGCAAGTACGTGGTGGAAGTAGTGCCGCCTCCGGGATATGAAATCGTCAAGGAAGAAGACAAGAACATTCTGATTGGCGACAACTTTATCGCGCCGGTCACGCAGGAGTTCGGCGGGCTGAGCAACGTGTTCATCCTGCCCGACCAAGCGTCGGTTGCCTCAAGCGGCAGCGGAGCCTATAACCCGCAGGACGGCACTGGCTACAACCCGAACAATCCTCAGAATCCGACCCAGAGCATGGGATTCGCGCCGTCCGACGGCATCGTTCCTGGGTTCATTCCCGAGCCGGTGTGGCCGTGCGTAGGCGAGGCGCGTGTCGTTCCCGATTACATCAGCCTCTTTCCGGAGTCGCAGCAGGTTGCTCCATTTGCCGGTGCGACCAGGAGTCTTTGCGATCGCAAGGAAGTTACGCTTGACGACCAGGCGGGCGCGATCGCCAAGTTCTACATCTACACCTCAACCCACAAGGCCGCGAAATTCACCGGTGTCATTACCGACGACTTCACTTCGGAATTCGATCCCTTCTCGCCGCAGTTCGGCGAGAAGTTCGCTCCTCCCAACATGCCTATCTCGGTCGAGGACTGGACCGGCGCCGAGATCGGCCGCGTCTATTCCGACTGGTGGGGCGACTTCGACGGGCTGGTCTATTCCACCTGGGAAGTCAATCCGCCCAACCCGACCGGTTACTCGCCCAACATGATGGTCTTCTGCATGAACGACAAGGCGAGCAGCCCCACGGCGGCGACGGATCCGCTGTACAACCCGTCGTACAGCCAGTTCTGCTACGAGCTGCCCTATATGCCCGGTCAGACGCAGTATCTGGACACACCGGTCGTGCCCACATCCGCGTTCTCGGCCGGGTACAACCATCCTGACTGCGCATATCCCGACGCAACTCCGGCAATCGCCGAAGTGGACGGAGACAAGGGCAAGGGACCGTGGGCGAGCGCGGTCGGCAAGACGATGACGATCACCGCGCTGGGCAATGACGTGGTGAACAATTACGGATACTCCGGGCCGCAGATCAGCAGTGCGCCTTACAACCAAAAGACAGTTACGCGACACTATGGTTTCGGTTCGCAGTGCACCAGCCCGGCAGCCGGCAATGCTACCTGCAATACAACGTCGAGCGTGACCATCGGCGGAGTGGCGGCCACGATTACAGCCTGGAACGACACGACGATTACCGTCACGGTGCCGGCTAATGTGCCGCTATGCTCAATGCAGCAGCAGGCACAATACGGTGGTCCGGGCAACCCCTCCATCCTTACTCCGCTTCCCCAGAACGGCCTGACGTTCGCCCGCTGCGGCCAACTCGTGATCACGGCAGGCAACGGCAAGCAGTCGGTCGACGCCGTAACGGTGACCGTTGGCGGCAAGGCTCCGACCTACGTGGCCGGCAACGCTCCGCTCTCGCCGAACGGCACCGGCGCCATCCAGCAGGCGATCGATGCGGCGCAGCCTGGCGACCTGATCATGATCCCGCCGGGCACCTACTACGAAATGCTGCTGATGTGGAAGCCAGTGAGGCTGCAGGGCGTAGGAGCGCACTCGGTCACCATTGACGCCAACACGCAGCCTGCCGGCAAGATGGACCCATGGCGGCGACAGGTAAACTGCCTCTTCGGCCTTGCCCTCGACGGGACTCCGATGGGCGAGAAGACCACCCAATACCCGGGCGGCCATCCATACGATCCGAGCGGAACCTATACCTGCGGCTCGACCAATGGAGCGAAGTGGGCCGACTTTGTCGGAACCACGGATGCTCCGCAGGTTGACCGTGTGCCGCTGGAAGGCATTGTGGGATGGGATACGACAACCAACGGCAACCTGGCACAGTTGTTGCAGGAGCCCACGCTGATGGGCGCCTACGAAGGCGCGGGAATCACGGTTCTGGCCAAGGGCGTCAATGTTCCTGCCAGCGCGGCCTCCGGCTACTATGGCAGCGGGAATGAAGCGACGTTCCCAACCGGGACAATCAACCTGAGCGCGCTCAACTGCGGCCTCGATATCCTGGGCGTGCAGCTGATCAAGAACCCATACCCGAGCAGCTTCTGGTGCGACCCGTCCCGCATCGATGGATTGACGGTGACCGATGCTTCGATGGGCGGCGGCGGCATCTTCACCCACGCTTGGACGCATAACCTGGAGATCTCCAACAACCGCATCTACTCGAACATCGGCACCCTGTCAGGCGGCATCAACGTGGGCCAGGGCGAGTTCCCGGATGCATATCTGAAGGGAACCACGCTGGATACGGACCCCGGTTCATGCGAAGCGGGCCTTCTCGATCCCGCCAACACACAAGAGCCGTACTGCTTCCAGAACTATGTGAACGTGCATAACAACTCGGTGACCTCGAATACGTCGATCGGCGATGAGCTGTTCTCGGGCACGCCGGCCGGCGCGGGCGGAGTATCGTTCTGCACCGGGTCTGATTACTACAAGTTCAACTACAACTGGGTCTGCGGCAACATGAGTACGGGCGATGGCGGCGGCGTTGCGCATCTTGGATTCATCAAGAACGGCGACATCGAACACAACACCATCATCTTCAATCAGAGCCTGAACCCGACCATTCCCACCAACGGCGGCGGCTTGATCGTAATGGGCGCGGCGCCGGATGGGAACACGCTGGTCAACGGTGTCGCGACCGAGTGCGGCAGCGTGACCGACAACGACTGCGTACCGGGCCTCAGCGATGGCACCGGACCGGGCCTGGTGATCAACGCCAACCTGATCCAGGGCAACGCGGCCGAGGCCGGCAGCGGCGGCGGCATCCGCCTCCAGTCCGTCAGCGGCACCGAGATTGCGCGCTTCCCGTCGCAACCCCAGTACTGGTACGCGGTCAACATCACCAACAACATCGTCACCGACAACGTGGCCGGATGGGACGGCGCCGGCATCTCGCTGCAAGATGCGCTGGTCTCGAACCTCGTGAACAATACCATCGCTTCGAACGACACGACAGCTACCGCCGGCGTGCTCACCGACACCATCGGAGCCCCTCTGGCGAGCGCCCCTCCGGCCGGTTCAGGCACGGGCCAGGGCTCGACAACCACAACGTCCACCACTTCGGCCGCGCAACCGGCCGGCCTGGTGACGATGGGAAACAGCACGGCGCTGACCTCGTCGTTCACAACTGGCGCGGTTACCTGCCCGTCGAACCATGGCGGCAACGGAAAAAATAGCACAGGCAATGCCGGCGGTAACAATAGCTGCGTAGTATCGTCGATTCCATACATCGCCAACGATCTGTTCTGGCAGAATCGCTCGTTCTACGTCGGCGTAGGCAAATTCAGCGCGCAGTATCAGCAGAACGTGCTGACCATGTACAACGCGAACTTTACCACTCCGGCCGCCGGAACTACTCTTGCGCCGCAAACGGCGACCGGCCAGTGCGTGAACGGGTCCAGCTACTGGGATATCGGAGCTCGCGGCGATACAGGACCGGGAAACCATGGCTCCGGCGTCACGCTGGCTCCGACCTACTCGTTGCTCACCAATGCTTCAGAGATCGGTGCGGGCGCCAATAACCTGACGGCGACCAACCCGACCCTGACCAGTCAATACTGCAACGGCTCGCGTGTTCCTCCGGAGGTTGGCGGCAACGGCGCCTTCAATGTCCCCCCGGGCATTTCGGATGCGACGGTCCCGAATCCCCTCTTTAACCTGACTCCGGCAGCCACGGTGGATGAAGGCAACAACTGGATCAACATGACGTGGGGCCCGCTCTCGCTCGTGAAGCCTGCGGACAACGAGACGGTGCTGGGCAATTACACCCTGGTGGCAGGATCGCCGGCCATCGACCATATCCCGACCACGGCTTCGACTTATGCGGCTGCGCCGAGCACGGATTTCTTCGGGAATAAACGGCCGGACGTGACGGGGAGCTCGATCGATGTGGGCGCGGTCGAATATCAACAGGCGGCGGTGGCAATCCTGAACGTTACGCCGACTTCACTCTCATTCGGGAATGAAGTCGACGGAACAACCAGCGCCGCTCAGACGCTAACGCTGCATAACACCGGCAACGCCGCCGCCTCCGGCATTGCAGTCGCCGTGAGCGCGCCGTTCACTCGGACGGGGGGTACCTGCGGCGCGACACTGGCGGGAGGAACCACCTGCACGATCACGGTGGCCTTCGCGCCGACGACTCAAGTGGGCGTTGTTGCCGGGACAGCCACAATCGCTGCCAGCGTTGCGGTTGCCGGCTCACCGGTCGCTCTAACCGGAGCGGGCGTGGCGCGCGTGGTGAGCGCGACACTGACGCCGGCATCCTGGACCGTCGCGCATACTCGGAATTGCCCGGGAACCGGAATACTTGGTCCGATCGCATGCGCCGCTGATCCGGCTCAAACATTCACGCTAACCAACACGGGGAACGTTCCGTTGACGGGAATTAGCGCCGGGACAATCACAGGGGCGGGCAGCAACGCCGCAAACTATGTTTGGCGGCCGCTGCTCTCAACTTGCGGAACCGGGACACTGGGCGGGATCACCAGCCTAAACCCGGGCGGCACCTGCACGGTTTACGTGCAGTTCCAGCCCCAATCCAACCAAACCACAGGCCTCAAGGCTGCGACGTTGTCGGTTTCCGATTTGGCCGGCACACAATCGTCGGCATTGAACGGAACCTTGCAGTGATCGAGGCTGACCTTCTGTGATCAAGTGCTGCTCGCGGGCAAATCCCGTGAGCAGCACTTCCATATCGCTTCAACTTCGGCTTGATTTGCGGGGTGATGGATACCAAAGACGAAGCTGAATAATCTGTCCAGCGACCAATTCGAAGGCGTCGGAACCAGGATGCCCTCCAAACAGACCGATCGGGGATCCGCATGAATCGTTTTGAGACTTTCCGGAGAGATTCTGGCATGAGAGTTATGCTGCTGGTTGCCGCACTTGCCGGAGGCATTCTCGTGTCTCCGCTTGGTGCACAGCAGGCGGGGCAATCGCGGCAAGGCTTGTCCGCAACGCAGTCCGCTGCGGCCGCAACCGGCGCTACGCCGGCGAAGACGCCCGCCACATACCGGCCCAGCTTGCCGCGGCGAGAACGCGAATATTATGGCATCTTCTGGGGAGTGGATTCACTTGGCGTCAAGGCTGCGGAGTCGGGCGAGCTGATCCGCTTCTCCTGGCGGGTTCTCGACAGCAACAAGGCCAGGCTGCTCAACGACGAGAAGGTCGAGCCCTACCTGATCGATCCGGCCGCCCATGCCAAGCTCGTGGTCCCTGAGATGCCGTTTATGGGAAAGATGAGAGTGAAAAATACTCCAGAGGCAGGCATGACATACTGGATGGCCTTTTCAAATCCCGGCAAGGTGGTGAAACCAGGCGATCACGTGATTGTTGTTGTAGGTCAATTTCGCGCCGATGGCCTTGTGGTCCAATAGGGCACGTGCAGCGACCGTTCGGGATCAAGCCGGCCGGAAGGGGCCGGTCCTCGAACGGGGCCCGAAGGTCAGAACACTGCAAGTAAGGAGCAGGTCAGATGCCAAGTAAGTTACTCGCAGTTGGAATGTTAGCCGGGTTCGTGGGCTCCGCCTTCGCCGCCGGGGATACAAAGACGCCCCCCCCCAATCTCGCCGCAGCCGAGATCGTTAACCGGAATGTCGCGGCACGTGGCGGGCTCGAGGCCTGGCGAAATGTCCAGGCCATTTCGGAATCGGGACAGATGGGCGCGGGAGGAGATCAGCGGGGACCGGTCGCGGCGCCAACTGTCACGCCGCCAGGAGGGCCAGGTAAGCTGCAGCCCCTGCCTTCTTCCGCGCGGCTTGCAAAAGAGGCCCAACTGCCATTTGTGCTTGAACTGGCACGGCCCCGCAAAGTGCGCCTCGAACTGCAGTTTGCGGGCAAGACGGCGTTCCAGGTTTACGACGGCAATAATGGATGGAAGGTGAGACCGTATCTGAACCGCGTCGATGTCGAGGCATTTACGGCCGATGAACTGAAGGAAGCCTCGATGCAGGCGGATCTTGACGGACCTCTTGTCGACTACCAGGCGAAGGGGACGCGCATCGACCTGGACGGTACAGAGAAGGTGGACGACCGGCCCACTTACAAACTGAAACTCACCGCAAAGAGCGGGCAGGTGCTTCATGTTTGGATCGATGCCGAGACGTTCCTGGAGACCAAGATCGAGGGCCAGCCCAGAAGGCTGGACGGAAAGATTCATCCGGTGGAGATCTATTACAAAGACTATCGCGCCGTTGATGGTCTCCAGATCCCGTTTCTTCTGGTGACGAAGGTTCTCCCGTCCGTGAATGCGGGTCCAACCGAAGTCAATATGCGCGTTCCCCCAGAACAGATCGTGGTCGACAAGGTTGTCGTGAATCCGAAACTTGATCCCTCGCGCTTTTCCAGGCCTGAGATCAAGGCTGCTGCAACCAGGCACCAGGGCTTGTAAGAGACAAGCAGGGTCAATTCACCTCTCCAATCCCCAGCCAGCGGGCTTGCCAGTTGCAAGGTCACTGGATTCGTTAACTCGGGTAGCACTCAACGTTTTCGATCGTCGCATTACTGCCAAGCCAGACGGGGTGTCCACTCGACCTGGAGAGTCTCTGGCTGCTGCCTCATGCAAGCCGTGAACGAGATTGCAGTGCATCTGCCTTGGCAATTTTCGGAATTACCAAGGGGCTGATCGTGATGATTTCGATGCGACAAATCGAATTCCGGAATGTTGCACGCCCGAAGCGGCCTCGAGAGGCGGTGGAACATGAGGCGCCGGAGGAAGAGCCGCCGCCACTCGGAGCAAAGTCGGATGCTGTGCGGGGAGAACAAGTTTTGAACCTGACCGTCGCTGAATTTGTTGCGCAGAGCTTTCTGCCCGAGCACGTTGCCGCCAAGCGCACCTCGGGCCGCAGGCATTATCAGGCAATCCTGAAGCACATTCTCAGCCCTGACTTCGTTGACCGTATCTTCGGCGTGGACGCGTTGGGATCGAAAGCGAAACTTCAGGTCAACCCCAACTGGCCCTATATTGACAACGTAGGGCTGCGCGACATCAAGCCCGAACACGTGAGGAGTCTTGTTTCAGCCGCGCTCGAAGTGGGTTACTCAACCCAGACGGCAAAGCACATCCGCAACGTTTTGAGTGCCGTCATCTCTCACGCAATTAAGGTTTGTTACTTCGTTGGCGCCAATCCGGCGATCTCCGTGCCTTCGCCCGGGATGCAAAGGAAGGAACCCCACGCTCTGACATTCGTGCAAACAGTTGGAGTTCTCCAGGCAATGCACTACCCCGAGTTCGAAATCACTCTGATTGCGATTCTAACCGGGATGAGCATCGCCGAGATCTGCGGGCTTCAGTGGAAGTATGTGAACCTGATGAATCACCCTGTGCAGAGAGAAGGCGAATTCATTCCACCAAGAAGCATCGCTGTCAGAAAGCAATCGTACCGGGGCGAACTGAGCAACGTACCGGCAGGCCGAAGAAAAGACATTCTCGTTCCAAACCTCCTGCGATCGGTGCTTCTCCGGCTCAACAGCGCAAGGAGTGCCGGGTGGAACGACTTTGTTCTTGTGTCCAGAACCGGCAGCCCGATCAACCAGATTAATGTGGCAGCGCGCCGATTGAAAGCCATCGGCGAACAGCTTGAAGTTCCCTGGCTTTCCTGGCAGGTGGTTCGGCGCACACGCGCGCGGCTGGTCCATGAATTCGGAAATCAGCTTGAGAACGAGCTCGCAATGGCCGTCATAAACAGGCCGGATCCGAGACCTGCGGAAATCGATAGAACGCGTTTGCGATAAGTACGCCTCGGGGCAAAAGTCGGTCCCTTCAGAGAAACATCGAAGAACATATTGTGACGATAAGAATGTTTAGGCAGTCTTCGGTCGCGAATGGTCGCGGCAATTTAATGAAACCTGCCGGCGTCATAACTAAGCCGCGAGCAAAGAATCTGATGAATTTCGGGTTAGAAGATTACGCGGATTCACTCGCGAAACAGCGATTCCACTTGGGGAGCGGCGGTAGTCGCCGCAAAATTTTCGGCGATTTCCGGACCTCTGCACGATGCCGATAACGCTTTATTCAGCAGTGAAGAACGAGGTGGAATGCCCAGAAGCCGAAAAGGAAGCGAACTGATGATCGCAGGGAAGAGAATGCCCAATCGGGCTTCTGCATCGCATTCCGGCGAAGGCGGCGCACGCGGAAGAAATGGGCATCCCGCATTGGAAACGCTGTCGATGGATCAGAACTTCCCCGCAATGGAATGTCCCATCAGGGGGATCATTTGGGCGTTGGTAATTGAAGGCGGTATCGCATTGGGAGGCTTTCTCACGTGGTGCGTCTGGCAAGTTTTGTTGTAGCCAGTTCGAAATGCCGGAACGGGCTTCGATCGGTCGGAGCCCGCTATTGCGTGGTGGTCGAGGAAGCTGAACCGTCTGCGGGTGGAATTGCGCCCGCCGAGCCAGGATTGAATCCAGGACTTCCACTGTTGGTTGGAGGGCCGGGCGGCGTCTCCACTGGGACTCGTCCGCGCAACCCCCAGTCGGCGAGCGGGTCATAGACAAACTCCCACTGGTTATAGTGATTCTTGGTCTTGTAAACCAAGATCGACTTCTTGTGACTCGCTGGCGAAAAACCGATAATTCCTGCTCCGCCAAACACTTGTCCCTGCATAGCGGAACCCGCATCCGACCCAGAACCAGCGCTCGAATCCTCGTTGTCGGAACCAGTGTCGTTCTCGTCATTCGCGTCCGGGTCGGACGGCAATTCGCTGTCCGTCGAATTCATGGAATCCGGGCTTTCGGCGCCGTCAGGAGAAGTCGATGCTGTGATCACTGCAGCACCCATGGTAAGCGGTTGCCCAAAGAAACCCATCGCCGTCGGCGCTTTGTTCTGTCCAAGCTGAATGGGCTTCCAGTCGTCCTGCATAGTGATCGGGTCAATGTACCGCTTGCGTAGAAAGCGGATCCCGTTGGATTCGATAAGCGCATCGATGCTGGGCGGGTAAGTACGGAACCTCCTGTAATACAGCTGGACCGCGCGGGCGTATTGTTTGCCGCGGTTCATCGTCTCAATCTCCTTTTCGCGCTGAAGATCCCGCCGCATCACAGGTAATGCGAGTGAGAGAGAAAGCATGATGAGTGCGACTGCGAACACGGTGGTAAGCAGAACATACCCTTCCTCATGGGTAGGAGGGCGGTCCATTGGGCAGCCAGTCTTCACGCGAGCCTCCCCAATCATTTCTCAGCGAGATGAATCGACTCGGTATTGTTGAAGCTTAGATCTGTAACCTGAACGCTGGCGGGCTGTATGAGCCCGATCTTGTAGCGATGAAAGACGACCTCTCCCGTCCTGGCCATCAGACTGTCATTTCCCCGCAAAAGAATGGCATTGTAGGTCTTATCGCTGCCCTGCGCGAAACCAAGGTATTTCATGTCCATCGCCGGCGGTTTCGGCGGTTCAGGTGGCGGCGCCGGCAGGCTCGCAGTCACGGGAGCCGGTCGCGCCGGAGCGAGAGGAACCTCGATTTTGGGAGGCTCCGGCGTGGGAGAAAATATGTCACGGCCTGCGCTGGAATACGCGACCTGTTCGACGCGCGCCAGCTGACTGATGTGAAGCCTCAAATCAAAGTTGACGTCGTTTTGTACGTGGTTGGATTGCGCTGCGCGTTGAGCGGTACCTGCTCTGTGAGGAGTTGTATGAGCAGCCGCAGTCGGCTCGCTCGTCAATGCGCTGTGGAATTCCCATGTCGCCAATATGACGACGATCGCACAGAGGAAAGAGAAAAAGTAGATTTTGCGTTTGTCTTCGGTTCCGGCACGCATGGCTCTGTCACTCCTCGTTGCTGTCAGTGTTCAAAGGATGGACACCAGATCCTCTTGAATTCACCGCGGGAATTCCGCTGGCCCCATTTCCAACCGGGCGAAGCCAGGTGGAAAAGCGGATTCGAAGATTCACAATACCGCCTTGCTGGGCGGCTAGGTTCATGCTGCGGATGACGAAGAACGCGTCATCTCTCTCAAGCTCGTTCACAAAGCGCATGATCTGGGAATAGCCGCCGCTCACGTCAGACTCGAGCACGACCTCCGCCGGACCCGAACCGCGAGATTTTGGCACATACACGACGTGCGAAAGACGCACTCCCGACTGCACTTCAAGTTCGCCTATGCGCTGGGCGATGGAAGAATAATTAGTCAGGAATCGTTGAGCATAAAAGGCGTTGATCTGTGCCTGCGTATCTGAAAGGCGGTTGCCCAGCCCGTGCAGATCCGTAGACGCCGCCGTCAATGACCCCAGTTCGGCTCTTCCCTCGGCGGCACTTTTTGTGGCCCGCCCCAGCGCCGCCCACTCGAGTCCCAGCCATACCGACAGTCCGAGGAAGATTATTACGAGCACCGCGAACCAACAAAGGCGCACCCCCAGCGGGGAGCGTAAGCGTTCTCGCCACCGATGAACTGATCGGCCGCTCATTTCCCGACTCCGGGCGAACTGACTTGATGCATCGCCGATTTGCCAACATCCTTGCCGCTAGTACCGGGTAACTCGTTGTGTCCTTCCAGAGCAGCACGATTTGGAGAGGTGTCTGCTGATTCACCGCCAGGCGGAAGGACATCGATCAAGCCGGAAGAGCTTGCATCGTAACCGGCCAGCAGGTCGAACTCGGTAATACTCGAAGCGCCCGCTGGTGCGGAAGTCTGAGTGGGCCCGCCGTTGTTAGCCGCGGATTCGTCGACAATGCGCGGAGATAAAAAACGACTGGAAAGTTCGAGGTGTCTTACCAGATCGATGCTCTTGTCTCTTGGGCCTAGAACGCGCAGGCGAAGCGTAATGCTGCCGTCTTTGGCGCGCGCAGGTTCAATGGCGCTCACCTGCACGCCGCTGGGCAGCACACCTTCAAGTTCCTGCATGACCAGCGTCCAGGACAATGCCTTCGAATCGACGATCCTGTTAAGGTCGTTGGTTTGCATAAAGATCTTCATGCTCTCCGGGCTGTGCAACATCGCTTCGTAGCCTTGCCGTTCGCGAAGGGCGATTGAGCGTCGGCCATCGAGCGACCGGATAAGATTGCGCGCTTCATCAGCCTTTCGGCGTACAACAAATGCGAGAACCAGGAGGACCAGCGAGAGGAAGGCAAGCACACCAATGGCGTTGCGCAGCCATTTCACTACGGGCCGCAAATCAATAAAGGGTTCCGTTGCCAAATTGATCGTGATGTCCATCGGCCTACCTCGCAACGGCCAGCGCTCCGGTCACGCCGGCAATGCTTGTGCTTCCAATCGGGATGGAAGTAGTGTTGTCGGACCGCGGGGCAAGCTCAATAACTGACAGTCCGGGCAAATCGAGAGAGCGAGCAAAGTCGGCGGCTGAGGAAGTGCCCGCGTACTGCAGACACTCCGGGCTGGTCTTGACTCTGTCTTCGAAGTAGGCGGCCGCCACTGCGACGTCTCGTCTTAGATCGCTGAGTCGCAGAGCACTGTCGTCCGGTAACTCGTGCGCGCGATAGAGAAGCACGTCATCGCCGCGAGTAATGGCTGTGGTTAACGAAGACTCGCTCAGGCAGGCATATAACATCGTTTCCGAAGCGCGGCTCGCCCTCAGCCCCGCCAGGCTCGAGGGAAGCACCGCCCCGGGAAGGTATCCCGCCGCGCGGACCGCCTCTTCGTACTCTGCCAGAACAGGCTCCGGAATGATCGCGGCCAGAACCCTCCATCCTGCTGCCTGTGACGGGAGTGACTGATAGCTTACTTTCGCAGTCTCCACATTGAAAGGCACGAGCTTGCGCAGCCTGAAGCGAATAATAGCCACAGCTTCCACTGCCATTTCGGGCAGGGAATCGAAGTCCAGCAAAAAGACACGGGTTGTCAGGTCGGGAATCACGATGGTCACGGCACGGGACTCCGTGCAAACCTGTTCCAGCGTGGAACGAATGGCGTCTGTCACTTGCCCGGGCGAGTGCACGTTACGCTCGTTTACTCCTGGCGCCACGGCGCCAGGAGGCAAAGCCTGGAAAGCGTACTTTAGAGGTTCGTCAGGCGAGAGGCGAGAGGCTGCCAATACTCCTTGAGGCGCAATTTCGATGGCCGCAGGCGGACGTCCTGCGCGCAACGAGTCAAGTTTCAATCTGCCAAGAATCTTTTGCGATATCATGGCGCCTCTGTCGTGCCAACATGAATCCAGGCGGCCGTCGTTTTAATGGTCACCGGGAAGCAGCCTTTGGTTCATGCATGTCATTGCCGTGCTTGCGCCGGCCGCTGTGAAGCCGGCAAAGGCTTGTCCGCCGGTTGTGGATTATTGGCCGCCGGTGATGGAGCGGGGGTACCGGGTCCGTTCTCTGCTTCAACCCTGCGATAAGATACTGAGTTCTCTGAGCCCAGGTCGACGATCTTCAGGTTGTCATCCGTAACTGGGGTTGAACGAATGATGTGCGGAATGATGGCGAAAATGATCTCAGTCTGCTGGCGTTCTTTGTTCTCCTGCCCAAAGAGATATTTCAGGACGGGCAGATTCAGGATTCCCGGATAGCCGCTCAGCGACTTTGTCTCGGTGTCTTCAAGAATGCCGCCGATCAAGTTGACTTCGCCATCGGCCAGCCGTGCCTGATGTTCGATGCGTCGCTGCCCGATTGTCGGTTCCGTCACGCCGTCAACCGTCTGTTCGCCGGTGACCGATGAGATTTCAAGGGACATCTTGAGGGTCACTTCATTGGTCGAATGAACGTACGGCGTAATGTCAATATTGACGCCGACGTCAATGTACTGGAATTGAGTATTGACTCCTTGTGTCAGACCGCTTTGGAAAGAGCCGGTCGCGATGGGAATGCGGTCGCCGATCCGCAGTGTGGCTTTTTCGCTATCCATCACGCGAACTTGAGGACGCTGGATAACCTTCGTATTGCTATCCGAAGCCAGCGCGGTAAAGCTTCCGCCGGAAACGGAAACAGAGATGTCGTTGGCGGTCAAACCATTAAACGAGTTCAACGTAAGCCCCGATCCCGATCCGGAGCTGGATGAGCCGGCAGGCGCAATGGACGCGCTGACGCTCGTCGGCAGCACGGCACCAATATTGCGAATCTTGTCGCGGCTTACCTCCATCACCAGAACGTCAACAAGAACCTCTGGCTTCGGTTTGTCGATATCATCGAGAAGCTTCTGAGCGAGGACCATCTGGTCCGGCGTGCCGCGCAGCGTGAGGGCCCGCAATTCAGGGTTCGACTGAATATGGGAAATGTCGAGGATGCCCTTTAATGTCCCCGCGGCTTCCTGCAGGTCGGCCGGGGTTGCCGCATTGCGCAGATAGAACGTCTTCATCACACTCTGTTGCAACTCTTTTCGCTTTGCAGAGCTGTCGGTTGAGATCAGGATGGTATTAGGGGATAAGGGCCGCCAAAAAGTCTTTGACTGAATGGCCAGCATTTCAAGGGCGTCGCGAACCGTTACGTCAGAAAGTTCGAAGGTAATCTTCGGGGGTTTGTAATCCGGGTCCAGCAGGACGTTGAGGCCGCCGAGCTTGCCAATGGTCTTATAGATCGTGTCGACCGTCGCCGTCATTTGAATGGAGACCGGCACATTCTCCCTGTACTGCAGCTTGACTGGACCCGCGGCGTTGGACGCATCGCGCTCCAGATCCGTAATCTGCTCCTTTGGCTTTAAGGCGTTCTCCTTGTCCCGCAGCGCCTTTTGAATTTCATCGGTTGTGCGCCGGACGAGCCCCAGGGCTTCGAAGTTCGACGGATCGATTTGCGCAGCGGTGCGGAATTCGGTGAGCGCATCCTGCAGTTTTTGCTCATCGTGGAGTTCCTGACCCAAGTGTATGTGCTTTGTGGAGGCGTAGGACCGCACACGGAGATATGCAGCCATATACTTCGGGTCGTTCGGACTGTCATCGTGTGCTAGCTTGAACGCCTGAAAGGCGGTATCAAGGTCGTTCTTCTTTTCCGCTCTTATCCCGGCCTTGTAAGCGTGTTCAGGGCTCTCTGCAAGATTCGTCGTCGCGAAGAGACACGCCAAACCCACCAGGAGCAAGAGTCGCAATCGCATCGTGTCTCCTCGAATCAGCAGTACGAATCCATCCCAAGCAGACACTCTAAACTTTCACCCACGGGTTCTCCTTGCGCCAGGTCAATATGAGAAATGGGCGATCGAGTGTGTTGATTCGAAAGGCAAGCCCATTCGCGAAAGAGAGCAGGTATGTGCGACGAGCTCCCCTGCCGGATGCCCGGACATTTTCACCCGCGGATCAGCGCTGCGAAAGAGGAAGAGAAGGAGGCTTGACCGCGCCGCAGTCTTGGCCCTTGAATACCGCGGTGGATTCAGTCGTCCATTCCACCGGCTGTTCCCCCGCCCCAACCCGGAATGTCCCCACAAAATGCACCGAGCTTTTGGAATGCTCGGAGTCCGACCACTTGGAAACAAGGTCTCCCTTTCCGCTCATGATCCCGTTACACACGTAATCGGCAGTAATTGTGCCGGGGTTGACGACCTTATTCGCCAACGCACATTGCCCACGCGACTGCGGCAGCAATGCGGCGTACTTGTCGATCATTTCCTGCGTGAGGCAGACCTGCCTCGTATGGGTGCCACCTTGCAACTGTTCGCCGTCGCTTCCCGGGATCGAGGGAGACTTTTGCCAGGTCGTCGTCGTAGTCAGCTCCCAGAGCCCGGCTTGCCTGGTTCCGGCCCACGTCGCAACCGACCCTGCACATGCCAGCCAAGCGAATAACATCCAACGTCGCGGTATGTAAGTCATCTTATGTTCCCCCGCCCATTGATTCAAAGTCCGCTTCTGCGGTAACACGCGCCTCACCTATCTCATATTGGATGAGGAACGACTGTGTCTTTGATGTTGATCATCGAGTGAGAGACAAACTCGCCAGGGTCGCAAGGCCCGGCGCTGCGAGGTGTCCGCTCGGCCCGTGCAGAACGTTGCCGCAGCCGGTAACGACTCTCCAACACTCTCAGTCCTCTTTATCGCCGATCTGGAGGAGCCGGGCGGGATCTTTAATCACGACCGCCTCCCTCCGAGGCAAGATAAAACCCTCTTCAGCCCATCTTGAAAGAATCCGGCTGATCGTGAATAAAGTAGTGCCCGTCATTTGAGCCAATTCTTCCCGCGAAAGAGACAGCTCAGTTCCTGCCTGGTGCTCTTTTCCGACTTGCTTGAGCAGCCGGAGAAGCGTAAATGCAAGGCGCTTGGCCACCTTCTCCGTGGCTACCTCGCGAAACCGCTCCTCAAGCTCTTGCAACCGGCTCGACAAGATCCGGTTGATGTTCGTTCTGATCTGCGGGTGTCCCGAAAGGAGCGTTTGCAGACGCGAATATTCCCAAACCAGGGCTTTGCAATTCTCCAGGGCGCGAGCAGAACAAGTATGGTTGCACGGCTGTTCGCCGGGGTTCATGCCCACCGCATCGCCTTGACCGTGCATCCAGAGGATGACTTCCTCGCCGCTGGAACTGAGCTGAGTTTGCTTGACGCTGCCGGTTTGCAGAAGCATGAGACCTTGCACCGGCTGTCCCTGCATAAACAGGAGTTCGTCGCGCGCAAAACTACGTGCTCTTGCGCAGGATGCAATGTGCAGCAACTCCTCGCGGTCTAATCCCGCGAACAGTGCCGAAGCACACATCAGGACGGCGCGATCAGCTGTGGTTGAATCTGAATTTGTAGACCGGACGGGCATGGAACTCAATGCCGTCGAACGCACAGAGTTCATTCGATTTCCTCATGGCAACAAATACTTGACTGAATGGCTTTCAATGCCATGCGAGCTTCCACGCATGACCACTCCGTGCACGCTTGAACCCCCGCAAGTTAGCCCGCTCTCGCAGTTTCATCGGGGAGGACGCACAGCTCCCCGGTCCTGATGACTTCGCAGGATGCGAAACTTTTGGGCTATTGCCAAATCGATAGGTGCAGCTCCCAGCTTCTGTCCAGTGAACCGTGGGGAAGATCGCTGTCCACCTGGGGGCTGCCGATGACCCCTACAAACCTTTAGGAATCGATGTAAGCATACACGGAGCGACATTGTCTTGTTTGACTTAAATCAAATTGTGAGCACATTGCAAACAACGGTTAAGTTGTTGACCCGACAAAAGTAACCTCAGCATGGTGACTAGCGGGAGTGACTGTGGCATCGCCGCGCCCGCACGTGCAAGCCCGGTACAGTTTGCGCAAGAGCAAATAACGCGTGTGATTGCCTGCAAGCAGACATTGGATTGAAGCAAGCATTTCTGCGGTAGCCTGATATGAATTCCGGCCGATCGTTCTCCACGGGTCAACGGGGTGCGCTCAGTGCGAATGAAGGGCAAAACTGCGGCGACGGAGATCGATCGATCCCCGGGGCTTCCCGCTGCGCGCAGGTTTGGATTAAGAGCCTTGCGCGGTCGGCGCGGCCGAACTTTTAAAGTGAATCCGATCGGACCATCTTTGCAAGCAAATACTCGAATTCAGCTCCATATTCGGCTTCAAGTGTACCGTGAGCTTTGCGGAGCAGGGACCAGGTGAGCCAAGGCATATTTAACTTCCTTGCGATGGGCTTCAAACGGCGGGCGGTGATATTCATGGAGTTGATGGGAGTTCCATGCCTGGACACGAGAACATAGTCCTCCGGTCCGGTATAGTCCGGCCGGGCCCTCAGTCTTAAAAGGATAGGAAGTAACAGGTCCGGGATGGCCAGGCTCCTGTTTCGGCACGTCCTGACTGCGTCACATTCTCCGCGAAAACACTGACTCCGAATGCCGATTCCTATGGGCGCGATGGCGTCGTCGTCACTTCCCGACCATGCACCGGTCAGGTTCACGCATTTCCACTTGAGCCCGCAAATCTCAGAGACATTCATGCGCGTGAGGATGGTAATCAGAGTCATCTCCCTTTCCGGATACTGCATCAGCTCAAAAACATTCCGGACCTGATCGAGAGTAAGCGCCGGGGTGCTTCGGCGAGTCCATTCAGGCAATCGAACCGGCTTGGCGGGATTGTCTCCGGAGTACGAATTCGTCTTCCTGGCGTGAGTGAAAATGGCGCTGATCACGTTGCGAATGTGGGTGATCGTTTGCATCGAGTAATTTCGATTCATGGCCGCCGAGATGATTTGCTGCACATCGCTGGGATGGATCTCGTGCAGCGGCAGGTCGTTCAGGTACGGCCAGTTGGAATCGGCCGGAGCCACGCTCCTTGCGCGGCCGCCAATCGCATTGAAGGCTCGCTCCACTTCGTCGGGCGTGATGATGTGCTTCAGCATCGCCTCGTAATGCATCCGGCCCGCTCTTCCCTTGAATGCCACATGTTCAGGCACAAACTTTTCCTTCACAAACTCCGTAATCGTGAGTCTGGAGAATTGTTTCGCGGACTCGGGTTGAACTCGGGTCTTGAACTTTTTCCCTGCAGCGTGCAGAGCCTTTAGGGTTGTTGGACTCGAGGCCGTGGCGCGGCCGGCTTGCGCTCGCTTCAGCTGCGATGACAATCCGAAGCCGTTTGCATCCGCCGGGCCTGCAGGCCCTGGCGATGTGAGAGACCCATTTCTCTCCCCGGCGTCAATTTGAGTGAGAAGCCTATCCCGATCCATTGAACCTCCAATTGATTCTGCCTGCGGGCATGAAGAACCGCGAGTTACCGATGAACAGTCGCTCGTTCGATTCCACTAGCATGCGGTGTACGATCGTGCGGATGCTTGATTCCCGTCACGAGCCGATCCTGATTGAGAGCCGCGAAATAGGCGTCAGCCAGGATATCTCGCTGGGACGATCTGCGAATCATCGCCTCGATTGCGCTTCGAGCAGAGCTGGCCCCAAAAGGACCAGACGGGACACCGATGGATCAAGCAGAGCCAGGTGAACTCGCGTCAAGCAGTGAGCGACGTCTGGCGCATGCAAGGCGACACAACGACTGCTGCCGCCAACATCCAGACGAAAATTAAAGCTGTATCCATTTCTGGCTCAAATTCCAATAGAGTGCTTGCTTCCCCGCGGAAATTCAAGGGCGTGGATTTGCTCCTGCTGCCACGCTTACCAGCCCTATCCGCGCTCGCATTTTGACAAGATGAATGAAATATAATTCTGAATATTTGCTGAAGGTCAACTACTCTGTAGAAAGGCATAAAAGGAACGTGTCGATACAGTAACTCGTCTGTCTCTTGCAGCAAGCAGACTATCTGGACTGAATAAGTAAGCGGAGGCGTTCACTTGACGAGTCAGGACCAGGATGTGCGCAGGCATGTTCCTCCAGGCCCGGACCTATTGGCTGCCGCTGCGCTGGTAGACGAAACATGCCGGGCGCTGAGGAAACAGGCGCTATCGGATCGAGCCCTCAAAGAAAGCGCATTGGGAGGCATTTCGGTTCAAGGGTCAAATCCTTCCGGTTTGCGAAGGCCGAACCACCGGAACTCGTGTCGATCAGCGATTGGACGCCGTGACAACCTCCGGCTTCATAAAGAGTGATGCATCGAGCTTTGGATTCACTACAACCGAATCGATGATGATCTTCTCGGGCGGCACCGGGGTATCTTTGAATCCCTTAACTGTTGACGTGAAGGGAAGAACTCTTGTCTCGAGAAGGAAGGGAATTTCCAGCCCGCTTACCTTTCGATAGTCCCGGTAGTAGACTTCGACGGGATGGAGTCTGCCATCCAGACGCCGCGGTTGCCCTTCTATCTTGACCTCAAGAAATGTCCTGGCATCGATCCACACGTGGAGTTGACGCCCATCCTTCAGGCTGAGCTTCAACTTATAGGTATCCTGGCCCTCCACGCTCTCAATGCCGTCCAATTCGACTTGAGTATCCTTGGCCGCATAGTCAACCAAAGGCCCATCCAGCTCGCCTTGTGTCGAAGCAAGTTTGAGCTCGTCCGGTGTGAACGGTTCTGCATCCGAGCGGTTGAGATACGGCCTCAACTTCCAGCCGTGGGTGCCGTCGAATACCTGCACGGCCGTCTCGTTTTTCAACTTCAGTTCAAAACGGCTCTTGAGAGGCCGCTGCATGTACATCGCGAACGGCAGTTGAACCTCATCTTTTGGCCGCGTGTCGACGATCGCCTTCGCCTGGTCCCGTTGCTGAGGCACAGGGAGAGTGGCCCGCTGGTTTCCTCCTACACCCATCTTCCCCGTTGTTGAAATCGATTGGACCGCTCTCCAGGCCTCCAAACCGCCCCTGGCCGCGACATTCTTCTCCACGATCTGGGCAGCGGTAAGGGTGGCTACCTTTGAGGTTGTACCTTGCGCCGATGCGATTGAACTGACAAACGCGATAGTAAGCGCCAATGCCATTAGCTTGCGAGTCATATGTTCATCCTTGTTGAAAGAATTGGAAACTTGTCTCTGCCACTGTTTACTCCCAACCGAACCCAACGTTTACTTTGGCGGGCTTGCCTGTTTTCATTGGTTGTCTTTTCGCGCCGACCCCGTTTATCTGCGGCTAAGGCCTGGAAGATCTGACGTCGAGTCGATTCTGCTGTGCCGCGGAACGATAGGGAGGCCATCCAACCACGACCAGCAAACTCTGCTTACCGATCTTCAGGTTGCATGCTGGATGAAACTCCTTGCCCTCGGTCCCCGGCTGGGACCGAATATCGACGAATTACTTGCGAGCTATCTTGATTTAGCGCAAAGGACAGTGAGGCAATTGTGTCCTGGGGTGCACGTTGAATGCTTGATTTTGCAAACACTAAAGGCCCGCGCGATGCTCGGGTTGACCGCTCGCTCTCCAGTACAAGGTGAATAACTCGTTGCATAGGATTGGCTAAGTGTCTACGAGGGTGCTGCCGCATGGGAAGAAAGTCGAGTATTCGGCGGGAAAAGCGTTACATGGAATGATAGTTTGACAATCGAGCGCCGGGCCTCAACAATGCGTTTGCGCGCGCACGTTTGTGAGCGACCACTTAACCGTGAAGTGCCGCGGCGCATGAGCGGTGACTGCTTCGGAGGCCCGCTTGGCCGCCCAAAAAACATGTGTTGCAAAAAAAGTTTCATCGCATTAGCGCGATTCTCAAAATACGATTGCCGGTTCCAAAAACTTCACATCGTCAGTCACGGATTCAGGCCGCACATATTCAAAATGCGCAGAATCGCCGCCGTTCAATAGGGGATCGCCCGGCTTTGCCGGAAAGCGAAGCGACATCTCCGCACTCGTGGTCACGGACGAGCTTTTTCAAATCAATCATTCAAAGCGCCGTAGCGGACATACCTTCCCTCGGGAGAGTCCTTGCGCTGCGTCAAAATCGCACGAATCGATTCTTCCGATACTCGCCATCGTAAGTGGCAAAGAATTCGATTCACCGTAGAGATGCGGCGCAGCCGAGACGTTTCGGTTGTGTGTTCAGTTGAGTGAGCACGAGTGCTCTTTCGACCAGTTCGGCAACTGCAAGCGGAGTCGGCCGGCGCTGTTTGCGGGTCAAGGTGAGGAGGCTTCACAGTTATGAGGAAGTCGTACCCGGTTTGGATCACAACTCTCATCGTAGTCATCGCGGCTATGGCCGCGAGCGCGCAGTCATTTCGCGTGCAGTGTCCAACCAGCACTATTACGCACCCGTTGACCGGGGCCAACTGCACCACGAACCCGACAGCAGCGGGGTGTAACAACACGGAGCCCGCATACAACGGGCCGACACAATTCACCACCCCGGCTCTTGGCCTGCCCGCTGGGACAAGCGGGGACTTCGTTACGCCGGTTACCGGATCGGTGAATGGGGCCATCAAGTGCCAGCAAATCTCAGGCGGTGACGGCTATTCGACGATGGCAGATGGTACGCAGACGTTCATGTTCTCGTTCGGGCCGCTCTCTGGCCTCGCCGACATCGCGGCTGGCCATCCCGCCACCCAGTTCCCGTTTATCTTCAACACTCCGTATAGCGTCGTGAGCGCCAACCCGCTGACGCGCGGCGACCCGGCGACGACCGACGGTGCGACCAGCGGCGCCGTGCCGTGGGCGTCGGGCTTTTCTCCTACGAGCGCGCCGCTGTTTACGTGGAACGGCGCGGTTGGCCTGATGCCTGAAGTTACAAACCTGGTGACCGTCGCCAACCTCATCGAGGGGCCTTTTCCCGCCACTACCCCTACTACCACCGCCCCCGGATGCCCCGCTCCCGGCGCCAATACAGTAACCGGCTGGACGGACGCTCCCCTGGGCCTTGCCGTCGGCGCGCAAGTCGTCATCACCAACGGCACCGGTGATGACGGCACTCCAACTCCGGCGGGTTACGCGGGCACCTGGACAATTACCTGCGTGTCCCCCGGAGTCGGCATGAGTCCCGATGGAGTCAGCGAATATCCCTTCCAGTATGTCGATACTGCGACGGGACTGGCCTCCGATACCGGGAATGACGAGGCTGCGACCGCCTCTTCACTCCCGACGATCGACGGCCATGTGGATCCCCGTCCCATCATGGATGTCGGAGTCATGAACGGCAATATTCCGGCTCCCCTGATCGCGTTTGACGAAGATGATGAGTTCTTTCTCACCCTCAGCAACGTGGGCATGATCATGCGCCCGGATCTGTTCGAGCAGCACACCGTCCACTTCCATGGCTACCCCAACGCTTCTTCGTTCTATGACGGAGTGCCGGATGCCTCAGTCGCGATCAACATCGGCGCCAGCTTCACCTATTACTATCTCGCCCCCGACGCGGGAACCTATTTCTGGCACTGCCACATCACTCCGCCCGAGCACTTGCAGATGGGCATGGTGGGGCAACTCTACGTCCGGCCGCGGCAGGATCGGGTGCCTCAGGGAGGCAGCCTTTACTCCTATCTCGGCTATCAGAATGGAATCTCCGAGCCTGCAAGCAATCCTGTAGTGGATGGGCGCACGGTTTGCAATCCTTCGAGCGACATCCTGTGCAGCGCCACCATGCCGGCGATCAACACGGGCGCCGCCAGGCCGGCCGCCGGTACCCTCTGCAACGGCACAAGTCCCGCGGGAGAAGGAACAACTCCCGAATATGTCTACAACGACGGTGACGGCTCAACCTGCTACGACGTGAACTACCCCATCCAGATGCACGGTTTCGACCCCAACTTTCACTTCGTGGGCATGACCTTCAACCCCGAGATGTTCGTGGACATGAAGGACAAGTATTTCCTCCTGAATGGGCGCAGCTACCCGGATACGGTCGCGCCCGGCCCGCAAGCCACAATCACCAGCGATGGCCAGATGCACTACTCGCAGCCGCTGCCCTCCATCATCAACATTCCGGCAGGCGGAAAGGCATCCCTTCGCCTCGTCAACCTGTCGGTGGCGGAATATTTCACCTTGCAGAGCCTGGGCGTCCCCATGCATGAAGTCGGGTTCAACGCCAAGCTGTTGCGCGACCAGGATGGCAATAACACCGAGTTCTACACCAACTCGATCACCCTTGGCGGCGGCGAATCGCTGGACGTGATTCTCGATGCCAGTGACGACGGCTGCAGCACCTACCTGGGTGCGGGATGCGCCGCCAAGCTCTATCCGCCGGGCAGCACCTTCTATGTCTCCACTTCGAATCTTGACATGCTGTCGAATGACGCGGAGAACTTCGGTGGGATGATGACCGAGGTCCACATCTGCAACAGCGTTTCGGGCGACACCTTTGGGAACGTCTGCAATTAGGAGAGCAGCAATGAGGCCGATGAATATGACAGACACAACGTCCAAGACACAACTGCTCCTGGCGCTGGTGGTGGCAGTGGCTTTATCGCTTGCGCCAGCCGCTTTCGCTGCAACTCCCGGAATGACCGGTACGACGGGTACATCCGGGCTATTCAATCTGACCGCCCAAGACGGTTACCTGAATCAGCCCGACGGAGCCGCAGTTTACTCCTGGGGATACGGCTGCGTTGCCGGCTCGTCGCCGTCGTTCGTCCCTAAAGCTGAATTCGCCTTCACGCCAAATTGCCCCACCATGCAGGTTCCCGGCCCCACCATGGTCGTCATGGAAGGGGCCACGGTCACGGTGAATCTGACCAATAATCTGCCCGCGGCAGCCGGCAACACCTCGATACTGTTTCCCGGCTTCAACGTGTCGACCAGCTGCAATGCGACTACACCCGCAGGTCAGCAGGGCCTGTTGACGTGCGAAGCGGCTCCCGGCGGCACAGTGACCTACACGTTTGTCGCCACTACGCCAGGCACGCACGGGTTTTACAGCGGAACTCAGGGCGACCTTCAGATCGAGATGGGGCTCTACGGCGCCGTCGTTGTGTTGCCGTCTTCTCCGCCGGCCAACTGCGCCAACGGCACAACCAAGACAAACCTGTACGGACAGGCGGACTACGGGACAACCCATGGCATCACTGGCTTCCCTGAGCAGGACTTCCGGCTGACCACCGCAGCCTACGACCACCCCAGGAGCTGCTATGACCGGGAATACCTGTTTCAGTGGGCCGAGATGGATTCCAGAATTCACAAACAGGCTGAGGCCCAGGTCCAGGCCAAGTCGGGCTGCAAGGCGGGAAGCACGGGATGCTCGCTCGACGTACAGACCGAACCCTACCATCCAGCCTATTTCCTCATCAACGGGCGCTCCATGCCCGACCTCATGGACCCCAACTATGCCACGGAGTACCCACATCAGCCGTACAACGGCAATCCTCACATGCATCCGGGAGAGTTGACCTTGATCCGTACGGTTGGGCAGGGACGATGGCAGCATCCCTTCCACGAGCACGCGAACCACGTACGCATCCTGGCTCGTGACGGCAACCTGATTCTCAGTCCGACGAATCCGACATCGAGTCTTGCCGGCGTGCTGATGTTCAATACCGATACCACTCCGGGCGAGGCGTTCGACGGCATCTTCTACTTCTCCGGCAGAGGATTGAACTGGGATCCCTATGGCCACCACCCGGCCGGCGCTACCACCACGCTCTCCGCTCCGTTCACCATCAGCGCCATCAGCGAGACTGGAAACACTGTCACAGCCACCGTCACCGGCGCCCTGCCCACGGTTTTCGCCCCCAATTCGCAGGTGGCGATCGCGGGCGCCCCGTCCGGCTACAACGGGACTTTTGTCGCGGCTACCGTGAACACCGGCGCCGCTACGAGTTCGTTCACCTTTACGAATTCGGTGTCCGGTCTGGCCGCCGGATCGGGCGGAACGGCGACCGTTAACCTCGGCGCCACCAGCGCCAGCCCGTTCCCGACCGACCCCCAGGCGTCGTTGCCGTGCAACCCTGACGCGAACGGCTACAACACGGGGAATCCTTCTGCCCTGAACTACTACGAGTGGTGCCAGGACCATAACAAGCCGGTACAGGTGGCCCCATTCGGCGATGTGGCATCGGGCGGTCCCGCAACTTTACCCGATCCCAACGTCTTCACCAACGGCGCCTGGTACGGCGGCTCTCCGTACCTTGGGCCGGATGCGAGCCTGCGCGGCTCGATGGCTGCCTGCGACACCACCACCAACGCCAACTGCACCAACCTGCAACCTGCCAACGACCAGGCCAACCCCGCCAACGAGCGCGGCTGGGCGTTTATGTGGCACTCGCATAACGAGCGCGAGATCACGACCAACAACGTGTTCCCTGGCGGCATGCTGATGATGATGCTGGTGGATTCTCGGGAATTTCCGATTGACGAATCGAACTAGGGCAGGCGCGGTGCCTGCCTTGCAAGGCCGTCAGTGTGAACACCGCGGCCGGCCACCCGTGCATATGAGCAATTGAGTATTTGTGCCACGACGATACAAGGACGAGAGGCGACGACTATGATCCGGATCAACGATTCCAAGTCCAAGACACCACTGAAGGCCGCGGTTACGATCGGCGCGCTCCTTCTCTTTGCTGCCGCGAACAACTTCGCCCAGCAGGTGGTCAACTTGATGGCCGGGCCCACTACCACAACCATGCCGGACGGCACGGTCATACCGATGTGGGGTTACACCTGCGGAGCTGCGGTCGCAGGCTCGGCCGCGACCTGCGCGCCGTTGAGCGGAATCAGCGCCGGCGCGGCTACCGGGGCGCTCGGCGGAGTCTATGTGCTCAACGGCGGGTCGGGCTATTCGTCTTCGCCTACCGTCACCATTACTCCCGCTGCCGGGAATACGCCCACCACCCCGGCGGTGGCCACCGCGATCGTCAGCGGCGGCCAGGTGGTTGGCTTCAATGTGGCCAACCACGGAGCCGGTTATACCGCCGCTCCAACCGTCGTGATCACCGATGCCACGGGCACCGGAGCCAATGCCGCGGCGAGCCCCGCCTGGTCTCCGGTCGTGATCACGGTTCCCTTTGGGGCTGGTGGAGGGCTCCAGATCAACCTGACCAACAATCTTTCGTTTACTACGTCCGCGAACGGGGCGAATAGCATTCCCACCTCGATCGTCATCGTGGGTCAGGTGGGCGGCGGTCTCGGCGGTGCGCCTACCACCACGCCGAGTCCCAGCCACGCCGAGGCCCAGGGTTGCCCCTCCTGGTTCATCGCCTCCTCCGCCACCCCGCCGGGCACTCCATGTCCGTCTCCGCAACCTGGCGCTTCGGGTACGCCGCCGGTACAGGCGCCGCGCGTGCAATCCATGGGCACTGAGGTGTTGGCGACAGCCACTGGCCCGACCGCGCTGTCGTGGGCGAGCCTTAAGCCCGGTACTTACCTTCTCGAATCCGGCACCCATCCTTCGATTCAGGTGCCGATGGGCTTGATCGGCGTGCTGGTGGTCACCAACGCCCCCTCAGGCTCGACAGCCGGCATAGCGTACCCCGCGGTGCCAGCCACCACCAAGAATGCGGCTATCCCGGCCGTGCAGTACAACGCGGAAATCCCGCTCGAGTTCAGTGAAATCGACCCGGTGCAGAACAAAGAGGTCGATCAGGCCGTACGAACCGCGGGCTTCAGCGAGGCTAGGGTTTGGTCTGGAATGCCGACTGACCCGAACACCGGTCTGCCGGGTTGCGGCAACCCTTCATCCAGCACGTATAACACCTGCTATCCCCCGGCGGTGAATTACACGCCCTTCTACTTCCTCATCAACGGCCTCGCGTTCAACAAAACCAATCCGGCCAGCTCGCTGTTTGCGGCCACCGCGGGAGTCTCGACCGTTGCCGGTGTCACCGCGCCCGTCACCACCGGAATCACCGGCAACGTGCTGGTGCGCCTGGTGAATGCCGGTCTGCGCATGCACGTACCCGCGATCGTCGGTTCGCAGACCACAGGGTTTACGGGTGCCGGCGCGCCGGCAACCGTGGGTGGATTCACCCTGATCGCCGAAGATGGCAACCCCCTCCCGAACCTGTTGGCTCCCCGCGTAAAAAGCGAAGTATTCATGGCCGCGGGCAAGACTTACGATGTCATGATCAATGTGCCGGCCACTCCCGCCGGCGCCTCTGCGCCACCGTCGCTGCCCATCTTCGACCGCGAGCTGAGCCTGTCGGCCAATTCTTCCGTGCGCGATGCCGGAATGCTGGCTTACATCGGCGTCAACGGATCGTTGCTCCCGGTTGGATCGGGGACCGGCGTATTCACAGCCGCGACTGCGAACCCGGATGTCTACAACTCGATCGTCCCATGTCTTAACGGGTCCACGTCCTGCATTTCCCTGGCCGTGTCCGACCCGTCCAAGGGCGTGATCGCGAACGACATCAATGTGTATGGCGTCACGCTGTCGGCTCCTCCCGCCTACGGCACCCTGACTTGCAACGCGTTGCCTTCGAACCCGGTCCCGGGAATTTGCGCCAACGGCACATTTACCTACACTCCCAATCCGGGCTGGGCCGCTGACTCCTTCGGATATTGCGCCAACGGTGCGGCCGCGGGCACCAGCGGCATGTGCACAACGGTTGCGTTGAACGCCACCAAACTTGCCGGAAATCCGGTTGCCAACAACGTCACCTACACCTCCAAGCTGGCCACGTTCCTCAAAATACCATCGCCCGGCGTCCTCTCCGTGGACTCGGACCCCAACGGCCTTCCGCTGCAGGTGGTCGTTTCCAGTGTCGGATCGCCATCGGGAGTGACAGTTAATATGGACCCGAGCGGCGGGTTCACCGCCAGCGTACCGAACGCCGGCACCTACACGTTTACCTACAAGGCGCAAAACTCCCAGGGTGGACAGAGTGCTTCCGCGACAGTGACGCTCGTCTTCCCGAACCCCTCCAATCTGCAGGTCAAGGTTCTCGATGCCCAGCAGTTTAACAACTGCAACGGGAACAGCGCCTGCATCAGCGGATTGGCACAGATCTCCGACTATCGCTGGATCATTGAAGAAGACAAGACCTTCTGGATCGATCCGAATTGCACCACCAACAGCAGCATCACCACGCCTGGCTGCCCCAGCCCTGTGGGAACTGCGGGGCAAAGCACCATCCCCACCTTTGGCGTGCAATTCCACACCAGCAACATGGATTTTGTCGCCCAGGGCTGCACCGGGCCGCTCTCCTGCGAAGGCGGCCAGACCTTCCTGGACACCGCCACCGGGACCCATGTGCCGGCGGTGTGCGACGTGGGCAACGGCGCCTGCCGGCCCGATACCACGGGCAATGGATTTACCGCGGTGAATCCCAGCCAGGTCGTTCTCGATCCGGCCAAGCGCTATTACATCTCGGTGCTGCCCGGTGACGCGGCCAACCCGTTCCCTGCGTACCTGGGCCAGCCGATATGTACATCCACCCCCTATAACCCGGACGGCAGCCTGAACACCCAGTGCGGTCACACCATGAGCGGCGCTCCCGTTCCGCCAGCCTGCAACATATTGGGTGGGCCGAATGCCTGTACCACGAGTTCCGCCTTTACCCAACCCGTGACAGTACTCACGCTGCCTACGCCGCTCCCCACCGGCAAGCTCTCGGTGATCGTCTTTGAAGACGACTTCCCGCTCAATGGAGAGCAGGATGGCGGCGGCGGAAATGCCACGGTTGCGCCCATTGAGCCCGGCCTGGGCGGCTTCAACCTGGTCCTGTGGGACACCTATGGCGGCCTCGGCGATGTCACCGGGCAGGATACCTTTGACATGTTCAACCAGCCCTTGTCGAATAGCCTGGCGGGGACCGTCGATCCTGTCACAGGACTCGGCGCCTGCCCGATTTCGGCCACTCCCCTGTCGGCTCCGGCTGGTGCCGGGGCCGGCGTCCCTGGCGCTCCACAGCCTGGCGGCATAACCGGCATGATCGTGACTTGCCCCAAGTATGAGTCGGACGGGACCACTTTATCTCCCTTGGCCGGCCAGGCGGTCATTGCCAACCTGATGCCTGAGAAATTCAGCGTCCAGGCCTACCCCGGTGCGGACCGGATCGCGCGCGGCGAAGAGTGGCTGCAGACCAACACGCTCGATGGGCAGCATCCCCACGATTCCTTCATCAAGATCGGCGAGCCGAGCTACTTCCAGGAGTACGGTCCGGCCGGTTATCACGTGGCCATCGGCTTTGCCAACCCGGCGATCATCAACAGCCGCCACGCAGATGTTTGCGCCGGCACCGGCACCCCCGGCGCGGTCGGCCCGTGCACCAACACAATCGACGGACAGGTTGACGTCCAGCGCCTCAGCCGTACCCCGGACCAGAGACTCTATCCCAGCGGTTCCCGCGATGCCCTTGCCTGGACCCAGTGCTGGGTCAGTCTCGGTGACCCCGATGGCGAGGACTTCATGTTCACCAAGTGCGACGCCAACGGAAACTTCAGCTTTAACAATGTTCCCGGCGGAGATTGGAGACTGACCATCGGCGACCAGTGGAATGACCAGATCATCGATGGCCTGTCGACGCCGGCGAACGTGGGATGCGTCCCTGCCGCGGGGGCTACCTCCTGCTCGGGCGGATCTTCCGCGCTCCACCTGGGGAGTCTTGGTATCCAGCAGTGGCAGGCAAATCTCTACACCCGCACATACATTGACGACAACAAGGATGGAATCTGGGAACCCGGCGAGGTCGGAATTCCGTTCCTCTATACGATGATCCACTACCGGGATGGGCACAACTCCAACTCGGCGCTGACCGACTTCAACGGTGTTGTCAACTACAACGAGACCTTCCCCCTGTTCAACTGGTACGTGGTGGAAGCGGATTCAACTCGCTACAAGACTACGGGCATCCATACAGTGTACGACTCGGGCGGTCCCGCCGACGGTTCACCCTCCTGCGGCACCGGGAATGGCGCCCGGGCGTGCGGCAAGTCGACTGCTTATAACTTCCTGGCGAATACCTACGAGGCGGTTCCTTTGCCCGCGGACCTGTCCGTGCCCGGCGCTGTCTATTGCGCCAAGGCGGATTGCACGGCGGAAGCTCCTACGTTTGCCGGCGGAAGCCCGATTCCCAGTTCGCCTGCCGCGTCCACCGGTCGCATCGATCCGCCATGGGTTGGAGCAGAAGGTTGGTCGGGGATGACGAGCCAGGGCAACTGGATCGATATCGGCAAAGCGCCGTACGCATCGTGCCCGCCGGCCTGCGTGACCATTTCTCCCGGAGCTGGCAGTCCGTCCGCGACCGCGCAGGTGGGCGAGAACGGCGGCATCCATGGAATAGTCAACTATGCCTCGACGCGTCCCTTCGATGATGCCTCGCAAATGATTCAACAGCCCTGGGAACCCAACGTCCCTCACGTCACCCTCAACCTCTACCAGGAAGGGTATGCGCCCGATGGCGTAACCCCAACGCTGACTCTGGTGGACGAGACCCAAACCAGCAGTTGGGATGACTGGGCGCAAGGGTTTTATCCAAACTATACCGACCCCAAAACCGGTACCCCATTGCCCTATATGAACTGCCCCGGCCAGGGCACGAATGCCAATGGAACCTCGAACCAGGATCTGTTCTACTTCACGCTGTTTGACCAGCCCAATTACCTTGACTGGTACAACTCTGTCCATAACGGCGGCACGCTCCACGCGTTGCCGTATAACTCCCAGTTCAAGTGCTATGACGCGATGCATATCTGGAACCAGTTGCAGCCGGCGGTCTATGACGGCGAATACTCGTTCCCCAGCGTCCTTGGTATCAACCCGGCCACCGGAAAGCCAAACACCGCGATGACCGGCGGCGTCGGGGGCACTGGCCCCGGCACCACTGGATATACCGCCGGATCCATGGCCGGCACCAATTGCACCATCTGCGTCGCGGATCCCGATTCGACCGACAGGTGGCGTTATGGCACGCCGATGCTGCCGCCCGGCAAGTACGTCGTGGAAGTAATCATGCCGCCGGGCTATGAGGTCTATAAGGAGGAAGACAAGAACCTCCTGATCGGAGACAACTACATCGCGCCCGTGACGCAAGAATTCGGCGGGCTGGGCACGGACATCTTCATTCTCCCCGACCAGGCCTCCGTGGCTTCCATGTACGACGAAAGCGCCGCCGGATACAACCCCACCAACTACCAGAACGAGACGACGGGCCTTGGTACGTCGGAGGAGCTATCAGGCGTCCCAGGCTACCCCGGCTTCCAGGATCCTGTGTGGCCCTGCGTGGGCGAGATGCGCGTTGTGCCCGACTACCTGAGCCTGTTCCCGCACGCTCAGGAAGTGGCGCCCTTTGCTGGAGCGACCAGGCCCCTGTGCGATCGCAAGGAAGTCGTGCTGTCCGACCAGGCATCGGTGAGGGCGAAGTTCTCCGTCTTCACCTCCACCCACATCGCTTCTAAATTCACCGGTGTGATTACCGACGACTTCACCTCGGAATTCGATCCGTTTGCCCCGCAGTTCGGCGAAAAGTTTGCGCCGCCCAACCTGCCGATCTCAACCAAGGACTATCTCGGAAACGAGATCTCCCGCGTCTACTCCGACCACTGGGGAATCTATGACGGCCTGACCTACTCCAGTTGGGATGTAGACCCGCCCAACATCACCGGGTATTCGCCAACCATGATGACTCAGTGCATGAACGACCCCGGCCCGATCCTTGACACCAACCCCGCTTCGCCGACCCACGGACAGATGATCACCGATCCTCTGTACAACCCGGCCTATAGCGACTTCTGCTATGAAGAGCCCTACATGCCTGGCCTCACTGCCTATCTCGACACGCCCGTTGTGCCGACGGAAGGATACGTAGGCGCGGCCTACAACAATCCCGATTGCGGCTACCCCGACGCAACGCCGGCTATCAAGGAAGCGGACGGCGACGGTGTCGGTCCCTGGGTGAGCGCTGCAGGGCACACCCTGACCCTCACCTCGCTGGGCGACCAGCAGACCAGTAACAGTGCGTATTCAGGTCCATCCGCAAACACGGCTCCTTACAATATGAAGACCGTTACCCGCCACTACGGCTTCGGAAGTCAGTGCACCTCCGTTGCCGGCGCCTGCGTCGCGGTCTCCAAGGTCACCATTGGCGGAATCGCAGCCACCATTACCGGTTGGAGCGATACCAAGATCACAGTCACAGTGCCGACCGGAGTCGCCAACTGCGCGGTACAGCAACAGAAGCAGTACGGCGGATCGACCGCGCAGTGCGGCCAATTGGTCATCACCGCGGGCAACGGCAAGCAATCGATCGATACCGTGACCGTAAACATCGGCGGCAAGGCGCCCACCCACATCAGCGCCTCGTCCACCATCCAGGGCGCGATCGACGCCGCTGCTCCGGGCGACCTGCTCATGGTCGATCCGGGAGTCCATACCGAAATGCTGCTCATGTGGAAGCCAGTCCGTCTGCAGGGCGTGGGCGCCGTTTCGTCCATCATCGACGCCAATGCCAGTCCGGCAGGCAGGCTGCTCGATCCCTGGCGCCGGCATGTCAACTGCCTGTTCGGCTTGACCATGACTGGCGTGCCGGTCGGCACCACTGCTGCAACCGGCGGAACACCGGCGGTCTATGACCCAACCGGCACCTACAGTTGCCCCGACACGGGTTGGAACTATTACGTCGGCCAAACCAACTCACCCCAGATTGACCGCTTGCCGCTGGAGGCTGTGGTCGGTTGGGACGCCAGTGTGAACGGCAACCTCGCCGAACAACTGCAGGAGCCCTCTCTGATGGGCGCCTATGAGGGAGCCGGAATTACGGTTCTGGCCAAAGGCGTGTGGACCTCGCCAGGAGAAAGCCCCTGGACGGACGGCTCCGAGCCAGGCGCGTTCCCGGCGGACGCTTTGCTTCTGCAAGATGTTCCAGAAAACCCCGACGATGAAGGAGCCGCGCTGGGGCCTCAATACTCCTATTGCTGGACCACCACGCCCACTGGATCCACAACCACTGAGCTCGTACCCAACCCCTACCCCAGCAACTACGAGTGCAATCCGTCCTCGATTGACGGTCTCACCATCAGGGATAGCTCCCAGGGCGGTGGCGGCGTCTTCGTCCACGGCTGGGCGCATAATCTGCAGATCGCCAACAACCGCGTCACCAACAACGCCGGTACGCTCTCGGGCGGAATCAGCGTCGGCCAGGGCGAGTTCCCCATCGCCCTCACGGTCGTGGACCAGGAAGGCACCTCCGGCGTCACTGCCCCCATCGGAGAGTTCGTCCCCGACAATCCTCCCTCCTGCGTGTGGGTTCCGGTACTCGGTGCGCATCTGCCGTACTGCCTCGATCTGCATGTCAACGTTCACCACAACGACATCACCGCCAACTCCTCGCTCGGCGATGAACTGTTCTCCGGCACTCTGTCGGGCGGCGGCGGCGCCAGCTTCTGCACCGGCTCCGACTACTACAAGTTCAACTACAACTGGGTGTGCGGAAACCTGAGCTCGGCCGAAGGCGGCGGCGTCGCTCACCTGGGCTTTATCTACGACGGTGACATGGAGCACAACACGATCGTGCTCAACCAGAGCACAAACCCGACCATTCCCACCAACGGTGGCGGCATTCACGTGATGGGCACGCCCGATACCGATCCGGTTTGCGGAACTCAGCTTGACGCGGACTGCCCGCCCGGACTGAGCGACGGCACGGGCCCTGGTTTGGTGATCAACGGCAACCTCATCATGGCCAACACGGCTGAGAGCGGCAGCGGCGGCGGCATCCGTTTACAACAGGTCAACGGGACCGATGTCTCTACCTTCCCCAACGGGTGCATTAACTCCTATGGCAACCTGGCCCCCTGCCCGGCTTCCGGCGGAACTCCTGCGGTCAATTACTGGAACTCGGCGGCCATCACGAACAACATTATCTCCAACAACGTGGCGGGATGGGATGGCGCCGGAATATCGCTGGAGGACTCGTTGAACGTCTCCATCGTAAACAACACCATCGCCAGCAACGATAGCCTTGCCACCTCGGGCGTGCTGACGCAAAGCATCGGAACGCCTGAGACCAGCGCGCCGGCAGGGAACTGCGTCCAACCCGGCCCCAACGGCCCCACCTCGGCCTCTTGCCCGCAATCCGCCGGCGTGACCTCCTCGCAGAACTCCCCGGTGTTCACCACATCGCTCACCGGCTTGACGATTACCTGCCCGGCAGGAAAACCCAACTGCCAGGGATTCTCGAACCCGTCACTGCAGAACAACCTGATCTGGCAGAACCGCACGTTCTACATCGGCGTTGGCAACCTCGGCCAAGGGGCCCTCAACCAGCAGAACCTCATTTCGCTGTTCGACGCCTTTAGTGGCACAGCCGCCCCGGTGCAGACCGCCTCTGGCCAATGCACCTCGGGCGTCAGCTACTGGGACATCGGCGTCCGCGGCGACACCGGGCCGTCCAACCATGGCTCCGGGTTCACGCTGAACCCCACGTATTCGGTGCTGGACGACCCGGCGGACTATCCCGGCGGATCGAACATGAGTTCCAACCCCGCTATCGTCAGCCAGTATTGCAACGGATCGCGCGTGCCTCCGACATGCAGTGTGGCGGATGGCTGCGGTGGCCCGAGCGGATACGGCGTGCCTCCGGGGATCGTCGACGCATCGAGCCCCAATCCGGTCTTCAGCCTCACTCCAGCCGCCACGGTGGACGAGGGCAACAACTGGATTAACGTCAGTTGGGGTCCCCTCTCGCTGAGCGACGATTCGGTTGCAGGCGCGGATGGGAACTACGGCGGCGGTCCTCAATTTGCCAACTACTCCCTGGCGGTTAACTCACCGGCCATCGACTATATCCCGGTCGCTCAGACTCACCCGACCACGGACTTCTTCGGAAATCCGCGGCCCGATCCCGCGGTGCCGACCCGCTTCGACGTTGGCGCAATCGAGTACCAGGGAACGGATACGACTGCGGTCCTGGTTGTGACACCGTCTCCGGCGCCGTTCGGCGGCGTGATCATCGGAAACGCTCCGACTCAGGTCCTCACCCTGCGTAACGACGGCAGTACAACCGCTACGGGCATTACCATCGGCGCTCTGGCTGCGCCCTTCTCGCGAACCACCACCTGCGCCGCAACCTTGACGTCCGGCTCAACCTGCACGATTACGGTGACGTACACACCCACCGCTGCCGTGCTCTCGAACGCTTCTCTGACCATTGCGGCAAGCGTCGCGGTCAACGGCGCTCCGGTTGCAATCAGCGGTACCGGTATCCCCGCCGTCAGGACAGCCACCGTGACTCCCACATCCCTCGCCTTCGGGAACGTGGGATACGGGCTAACCAGTGCGGACAAGACGCTGACCATAACCAACACGGGCAACATCGCCCTCGCGGGTGGAACCTTCACCTTCGGCGGCGGTACGCCACAGCCTTACTCGCGTGCAACCATCCTGCAGGGCGGCGCGGGTACGTGCGCCGCAACCTTGGCCGTCGGAGCTTCCTGCACCTATAACGTGGTGTTCGCTCCAGCAGCCTCGACGTCGACAACATCCACCGCCTTTAACAGAACGCTCGCGGTCGCCTTCACCGGCGCTACCGTAACCGGCTCCCCTGTGACACTTACCGGAACCGGAACGCCGGTGGGTACTCTGACCTTTACCGCCGCGACCAACGGCACTCTCGGAACCGTCCTCGGCGTACGGACACTCACCTTGACCATTCCCTCCCCGCGCGCCGCGGTAACCAGCGTCGTGACGGTCACGAACAGCGGCGGAGGTCCGCTCGCAATCACGGCGGAAACCCTCTCCATCAACATCGGTAGCCTCTTCTCGATCACCTCGCAGACCTGCACCACCTCTTCGCCGCTGGCGGCGGGTGGCACCTGCACCATCGGCATCCGGTACGCAACCCCAGCGACCCGGCCGCTGTTGCCTGACATTGGGGCTCTCACCGTAGCCAACAACGGAACCGGCACCTTAGGTGGCGTCACCGCACTGGCGCTTGACGCTCAGTAGCCGTAGCCGCCTGTCTCGGAGGGTTCAGAGCCAACCAGCTCTGGACCCTCCGCGTTTTTCTGACTCCTCTTTGCTCTTCCTCAGCCAGGACAAGGCTCGATGGGTGTAATCAATTGCAATGTGGATAGAAGACGTACCTGCGGATCTCCCGCCCACCTCACAGGGCCAGCTCGCTCGCCAAGGTTCAGACCCCGGGGTGGCAATCGGTAGAAGGAGTAGCTTCGCCATGAAACACAAAAGTCAATTGTGGGCCATCGTGCTGCCGGTGTTGGTCCTCGCCATAGGCGGTGGTGTTGCAACCGCGGACTCATCCCATCCGTCTGACCCGGCGCAGGCCCCTGCAGTTGCGGCCGCCCACTCGCCCGGCCCAGCTCAGTCGGCCACACCGGGAGCAGCAACTCCCCGGCCGGCGCCGGTTTGGCAAGGCACCCAGATCAATCGCCTCTCGCGTCGAGCGGACATGTTTTACGAGTCGGCCTGGGGCGTCGGCGAGCTCCGCGTCAAGGCGGCGGAGTCAGGCCAGATCATTCGATTTGACTATCGCGTGTTGGACCCGGCCAAGGCCACGGTCCTTAACGATAAGAAAATCGAGCCTAAGCTGATCGATCCGAAGGCCCGGGTCGTGCTCGTGGTACCCCAGTTGGAGAAGGTAGGAGCGCTGCGCCAGAGCAGCACCCCCAAGGCCGGCATGACGTACTGGATGGGCTTCTCAAACCCGACCCTGGCGGTCAAACGCGGCGACCGCGTGGATGTGGTCATCGGCTCATTCAGAGCCACCAGCATCCTCGTGGAGTAAGTGAAACTGCCCGACGCCCTGACCCCAATCCGATTCACTTGAGCATGGGCAAAGGTCAATGATCTGGGTGCCATATCCGGGTGCCCCACCCTCGCCGCGTATCTGTTCTTGCGGCCAGGGTGGGATTGGAGACAACTTTCCTGCGTGCAGGGTCCTTGAGTGGACAGAATTGGCTTTAGCCCGCTTTTGTCATTTGCGTACAATGAGCGGGCAGAGGCGCAAAATGGAAATATGAGCCGCTCGCGTCCAATCCCGTTTGCCGGCCATCTCCCCATCCATGGCGAAACAAGAGTTGATGGTTCCCTGACCGCGGAAGCTCACCGCTCCTTCGCTCTGAAATGTCAGGTTCGCACTGGGTTTGTTGCGTCCGGGATGCGCCCGCTTTCGCCCCCCCCTACCCCCCTCCCCCCCAATACTGGGCCAGTATGGCAGTACTATCCTGAGTAAGCGGCTTTGAATCAACCGATTACGCTCGGAGGCCAGTTGCCGTAACGGCAAAAAAACCCGTCTTTTTTGTTCATTTTTGGCCCCTTCGTGTCGATTTTTGACGCAAAACAGGCCTGAATCAGCGGTATTAAGCCTAATGTATTGACGCCGGTTCACCATCCAAGTTGGTTAGGGCCTTTCTACCTCCGGGTCCGAGCCGGCCGCTATTTAGGCGGCGAATTCTGATTTGCAATCATCTGACGCCGCTGCTCGAACAGTTGCTGCATATTTGTAATCTGCTGATCTGTCGGGTCTGTCCCCGCTGCGGGCGTGGAGGCATCGGGCGCTGTTGCAGCCGGATTCTGAGCCAGGTCCGGGCTTGGAGCCGGAGCCGGATCGGCCTCCGCCGCCGCGGGAGTTTGATTCGCAGGCGGGGTCTGGACTGAACTCGGCGCTGCGATCTCTGCCGGCGCGGCTCCCTTATCGTTGCTCCCCTCGGGGCTTGGATTCTCGGCTGGCGCGGCGGTGTCGTTCTCGCCCGGTACGCCCTTGGTATTGAAATTCTGGCGCATTTGCTGGAAGGCGCGCCGCGAGACGGAAGACGAGCTGTCGCTCACGGTCTCCTTCGCTGAGGCCGGACCCTCCGGGGCTGCCCGCGCCATCAGCATGACCGACTCGACCTTGTCTGGGTCCGAGTCGGAAAGTACGATCACGAAATTGAAGCTCGTCGCGCTGAGCAACGACGAAAGAACCTCTCGAGTGAGTCCCGGGCCGATCGTGTCGAAGAACCGGCCATCCGCTGCGGCGTCCGGAACATCGATCTTCGCGCCGGTACACCTGCGGACGTCTGCCAGAATGCTTGACAGAGAAGAATTGTTGGCCGCAATCGTAAGCTGATTACCCTTGCATACCACGTTGGGGGCGCCTGCCGGGGCAGCGGAGGGAGCCTCCGCCGCGGGTTCAGGCGCGGCGATCGCTGCGCCCGCGCCTACCCCCCCGGCTGCAGCTTGATTCGCCGGGGCTTGCGAATAAGAAGCGAGGGGCGCTGCAAACAGGATCAGGCAAAATGCTTCGGTTAATTTGCCGCTCTTCACGATTCACCTCTTATCCCGCGCCTGCGGGCCCGTCCATTCAGCCGGCGTTCATGGCAGCGCTCAAGTGCCCATCGGAACTGCAGACTCGGAACTGTATTGCTCTTTCTCGTCGGCCATCTCGTCCCAATTCGGCTTCACCTTCGCCAGAGAATTCCGTTTCCACAACTCATAAATCGCCGGATACACCAGTAGTTCCAATGCAAATGAGGTAAAGATACCTCCGACCATGGGAGCCGCGATCCGCTTCATGACTTCGGAGCCCGTGCCGATCGACCACATCACCGGAAGCAGGCCAATGCATGTGGCCGCGAAGGTCATGAACTTTGGCCGCAGTCTCTTTGCCGCGCCATAAAGAACCGCCTTGCGCAGATCTTCTATCGTTCTCATTCTGCCGCGCGCCATGGCGTCTTCGTAGGCCAGGTCGAGATAGAGCAGCATGAAGATGCCCGTCTCGGCATCGATGCTCAACAGCGCAATGAATCCCACCCAGACCGCTACGCTGAGGTTGTAATGGAGAAGATAGATGGACCACACGGCGCCGATTGCGGAGAACGGTACCGCCAGAAGCACGATCGAGGTCTTGACGGCAGAGCGCGTATTCCAGTAAATGAGCGCAATCACCATCGCGATGGTGATCGGGACGATGATCTCCAGGCGTCGATTAGCGCGCTCAATGGCCTCACCCTGCCCACCCCAGATCATCGCGTATCCCGGCGGCAGTTTGATCCGTTGCTGTAAAGTGTGGGATGCCTCAGCAACGTAGCTGCCTGGATCGCGTCCGGCGAGGTCCACATAAACGTAGCCCGTCAACATGCCGTTCTCATCGCGGATCATCGCCGGCCCGTTGGCGCGCTGAATCGTGGCCAGCTCGCTGAGGGGAATCTGCCGTTCGCCCCCGGCCGAAACCAGGACGTCTCCCACTGCGTCCGCCGTGCTGCGGAAATCGCGCATATAGCGGACGTTGACCGGATAACGCGCCAGGCCTTCGTAGGCCATGCCGATGTCTTCGCCGCCGACTGCATGGGAGAGAACATCTTCCGCTGTCTTGAGGGTGATGCCGTAACGGGCAAGTTCGTCCCGGCGCCATTTGACGTCGAGGAAGTAACCTTCATTGGTGGGTTCGGCGAACACCGCGCGCGTACCCTTGACCGACGGCAGGATCGATTCAATCTGCCGACCGATCTCCTCGATCCTGGCCGGATCGTCCCCGGAAATCTTAAGCCCTACCGGGGTGCGGATTCCGCTGGTCAACATGTCGATCCGTCCCCTCACGGGCATGGTCCATGCGTTGCTGAGGCCCGGGGCCCTGACAGCCGCATCCATCTGGGCGATGAGTGCGTCGGTCGAGATTGTATCGGGGGTTACGTGGCGGAGAAGCAGTTTGAGCCAATTCGGCGCCCAGGAGGAATACCATGTGGGAACGCTGCGCCATTGCGAGCGGGGCTTGAGCGTAATGAGCGTCTCAAGCATGGAGAGCGGCGCCGGATCGGTGGCCGATTCAGCTCTTCCCGCCTTCCCGAGAACGCGATCAACCTCGGGAAACTGTCTGAGAACAAGATCGGTAGTCTGCAGAAGCCGCTGCGCCTGCGCAATGGAAATCCCCGGCATGGTTGTGGGCATATAGAGGATCGTGCCTTCATCCAGGGGCGGCATGAATTCGGAGCCGACTGAGAGAAACACGGGGATGGTGACTGTCAGCAGCACCAGCGCGGCGCCGAACACAACTCTCTTATGCCGCAGCGTCCAGGTGACCGCCGGTTCGTACACCCGCATCAGGCTTCTGCTCACTGGGTTCGAGTTCTCGGTGCGCAATTTTCCCACGAACGCAGCATTGGCAATTCGGCATAACCATGCGGGCCTGAAGTTCAGACTCCCCACTCGCGTGATTAGCATGCGAAGGGCCGGGTCAAGCGTCACAACCAGCAGCGCGGCCACTGCGACTGCCATGGTCTTTGTGTAGACCAATGGCCGAAACAGCCGCCCCTCCTCGCCTTGCAGCGTGAGCACAGGCAGAAATGCGATGGCAATGACCAGCAGAGCCAGGAAGGAAGGCCGAGCCACTTCCTTGATCGCTTTCAGCACCACCTCGCTGTGCCTGCCTGGCCTCCCGTCTCTATCCCATTGCTCCAGTTTCTTCTGCGTCTGTTCCGCAACCACGATGGATGCGTCGATGAGCTCTCCAAGCGCGATGGCGATGCCCGCGAGCGACATTACATTGATGCTGGCGCCCGTGAGCCGGAAAGGGATAAACGCGATCAATACCGCCGCCGGCATGGTCACCAGAGGGATGGATGCGCTGGGGAAGTGCCACAGGAATACGATGATGATCAACGCCAGAGTGAGAACGAGTTCGAGAATCGTCTCTTCTGTGCTGTCGATGGTGCGGTGAATGAGCTGCGAGCGATCGTAGACGGGGACAAGCTTTACGCCGGCCGGCAAATTGGGCTGAATCTCTTTCAGCCGCGCCTTGACCCGATCGATAACGTCGAGGGCATTCTCGCCGCTGCGCATGATGACAATGCCCGAAACCACCTCTCCACCGCCATCCAGGTCGGCGACTCCGCGGCGTAAGTCCGGTCCCGTGACAACCTCTCCCAAATCGCCGACTCGGATCGGCAGCCCGTCTACCGGCGTAGCAACTACGATGTTCTCAAAGTCCTGGATGGAATTGGCATAACCTCTGCCGCGAATGGTGAATTCCGCTCCTCCGAAGTCCAGCATGCGAGCGCTCGAATCGGTGTTTCCGCCTCGCACTGCGTCCACAACCTGGGAAAGCGCGACTCCGTAGCCGCGCAAGCGATTTGGATCCACGTTGATCTGATACTGACGCGTATAGCCACCAACCGGCGCGACGTCGGCAACGCCCGGAATCGACAAGAGATGGTAGCGCAGGAACCAGTCCTGGCAGGAGCGTAGCTCGGAAAGACTGTGTCGCCCGGTCGTATCCACAAGCGCATATTGGAAGATCCAGCCGAGACCGGTCGCATCAGGTCCAAGCTCTGTCTTTACTCCTTCCGGCAACCTGCCGAGAGCGCCCGACAGGTATTCGAGTGTGCGGGAGCGCGCCCAATAAAGATCGGTGTTGTCGTCGAAGATGACATAAACGTATGAGTACCCGAAATCCGAGACGCCGCGAACGGCCTTGACATGGGGCGCGCCCAGCATCGCGGTAACGATCGGGTAGGTCACCTGCGCTTCGATCAGGTCGGGACTGCGATCCCATCTGGAGAGAACGATGACCTGCGTCTCCCCCATCTCGGGCAGGGCATCCAGACGCGAATGGGTGATCGACCACCAGCCGATGGCGCTTGCGATCGCCACGGCCAGAATGATCGCCGGCTTATGTCGAATTGAGAACTCAATGACCCGGTCGATCACCGTTGACGCCTCCCCGCCCGACCTGCCCCGGCTGCAGCCAACGAAGGACCCATCCGGCTGCGGCATCGTAATTCGGTCTCCATCGTCGCGGCTCGAAGAACCTGACCCCACGCTCGAGTCCATTGCCCCAATCAAGTCACGGAATGCTACATGGAACGGTCCATCGGCGAGCCCTCCGTCGCCGGGCTAGTCGACTTGCCGGACGCCTGCAATCGGCTCTCGGAATCGACGAGGAACGTGCCGGATGAGACAACCGTCTCTCCTCCGTGCAGTCCCCTGACAATCTGCACTCGGTCGCCCAGTTGCCATCCGGTCTCGATCACCCGCGATTCGAATGAACCTTCCGAGGTCTGAACAAAAACGCGTTTGGATAAGCCCGAGTCGAGGATCGCTTCCGCGGGCACGCTGACACCCGACGGAAGCGAGACCGGTAGCTCCACGCTCACGAACATATTGGGCCGGAGCTTGTATCCAGGGTTGTCGGCCTCCAGGCGGATCTTCATGGCTCGGGTGACTGGATCGATCTCCGGCAGCACATTGCTCACCTTGGCTCGAAAGCTTTGGCCAGTATCGGGAAGAGTCGCTGCGACCTCGACCCCGGGGCGAAAAGCAAGCGCATCGCGGCCAAAGATCTCCGCGACGATCCAAACGTGACTTAGGTCCGCAATGGTGTAGAGATCGGATTCTCTTTCAAACCTGAATCCCGGAGAGATATTCCTGGTAAGTACAAACCCGTCGATGGGAGAGACCACATACACATCTTCGGGAAGCTTGCGCGTCCGGGTGATTTCGTCGAGTTGAGCATCGCTCATGCCCAGATTCCGCAGCCGGTCTGCCCGGGCCTGCACGCTGGCTGCTTCCTGGGAGGCGTTCGCGGCTGCATTTGCTGCCGCGATGCTGGTCCCGCCTGGGTCGCGCTCATGGGCAGCCAGATAGCCGCCGGCGACGGCCAGGAAATCGGGCGAGTAGACGATGGCGAGGTGCTGGTCTTTTTTTACGAAGCTCCCCACCGCATCCTCTTTGGTCTCCTTCACATATCCGTCGGTCCCAAAGTTGATTCGATAAATCCGCGTCTCGTCCGTTGCGACCCTCGCAAACACTCGAATCGTACCCTTCCCCTGGTCGCGCTCCGCCTTCGCTAGCTTGATTCCGTAAAGCTTTTGAGCTGCCTGATCGATCGTCGTCGTTCCCTCCATCGTTGCGGAGCTGGAAACCAGCGACTTGCCAGCTTCATCTGCATAAACAGGAACGAGATCCATGCCGCAATCCGGCGCTTTTCCGGGCTCGTTGGAACGATAGGCCGGGTGCATTGGATCCTGATAGTACAGAATCACGCGGGCATCACGCGTTGTGGATGAGCGGTGCATGGAGTCCAATGCAACTCCAGCGATAAGTCCCGTTGCGAGCAGAAGCAAATAGATCCCGTTCTTCATCACTTGATTCCTCCCCATCCGAGGCAATTTCCCATATCCCGGCAATAGGAAGGTCCGGAGAGCGAAGTGAAATCGAAAGATGCGCTTTGTTCGATCGCCGGCATCGCGCCCTCTCTTCGGTTTGAGGTCAGGCGGCAGTTCCCGTCAGAAACTTCGCGGGGTCTCCCGTTCTGCCTGCCGACGCAACTGGGCCCCGATTACAACCGGCGCGCCTCAAAGAACGTTTGGTCGCGCGATGAGAAAGTTATCAAGTGGACGCCCAATGCTCTACCGCCGCAGTTCATCCCCGTGTAAGCGTGATGATTGCCAAGGCTCTGTCACTCCGCGGTTCTGCACCGCGAGTGCAATGTCAGTCAGGCTACCATCGTTTACCGAGATGAGTGTTTGCGCTGGAGCAAGTGACCCTCCGGAGCAACCGGGGCTGTTCAGAAATCGGAAACTGTCCCTTGCGGAGTAGCTGTCCAGCGCAGATTGGCGCGGAGCCAACCGCCGCGCCCTGGCTCTGGCTCTGCTTTCCCCATCGCCTGCTCCGACGCTTGGAATTCTAAGTCTGTTCAATAGCTCTTAGGTCAATCACACAAAACCACCGGATGCGGACCCGCATTATCCGGTGGTTCGGAAGAGAGGAGCAGCGGAGTGCTTTCGCTATGCTAATTCACGTGACCGCTCAATCAAGTCATCGTGCGTCTTGAACCCCACTCGGTTACATCATCCCCGTCGGTGACGCGGCTGCAGGAGCCGCTGACTTTTGGATCGAAACCAGCTCCACCTCAAAGATCAGCGTTGCATTCGGCCCGATGTCCACGGGGCCCTGCGGTCCGTACGCAAGGTTCGACGGAACAAACAGCTCCCATTTCGACCCCGCCGGCATCAATTGCAGCGCTTCGGTCCATCCCGCGATCAAGCCCTTCACCGGAAAGGTCGCCGGGCCGCCGTGCTTGTCCGACGCATCAAACACCGTCCCATTGATCAAAGTGCCTTTGTAGTTGCACACCACGGTGTCATCCAGCGTAGGCTTCTTGCCCGTCCCCTGCTTCAGGATCTTGTATTGGAGTCCGCTTGGCAGCGCCACCACGCCTTCCTTTGACTTGTTCTCCGCCAGGAACTTGTCGCCTTCCTTCTGTTTCAGCTCGGCAGTCTCCGCCAGTTTCTTCCGGAACTCCTGGGCAGCGGTCCCCAGTTCGGCTTGCATATCCTGCTCGCTCATCGCGGTCTTGCCGGCGCTGAACGCATCTGCGAACGCTTTGGCAAACAAGGCCGGGTCTACATCCAGCCCTTGCTTGCGGAAGTTCTCGCCGAAGCTCATACCCAGCGCGTAGCTGAACTTATCTTTAGTTGCCGTAAGGGCGGGAGCAGTGTCCTGAGCCACTGCTGCGATCGTGGTCAAAAGCGCCATCGCGGTGGCCAACATCCATTTCCGGTGGGGCATGATTGGATCCTCTCTCCATCTAGGGTTTGGCTGGGTCCGTGCCGGACGTTTGCTTCTTGGATTGAGCGATCTTCGAGGGTCGCCGATTGTCTTCGCGCAGTTTCCTATTATCTTCATGCCATCCAGCACATCATTGACGAAGATCAAAGCCAGCCGGAGAGGCATTCGGTGAAACTCGCATTCGCACACTGCGCTTCTCAGTCCCCCATTGACAATCGCTCGGTGAGTGCCTTCCCCGCTCTGACAAGTTAGGAGGGCACCCGATTCTTAGTGCGCGGAAGGGAGAGCTGATGTTGCGTCCAGTTGAATGAATCAGCGTCCGCACTTTGCTGGCGGAACGGTTTGCGGTAGACGGGGAACAGGTCCTGGCGATTCCGCGAAGCTTGAAATAGCACAAATGACGGAATTGCCTGAACCCGCCGAAGTTGAATTGGATCAGTTGCGGGCTATGACCGCACGCATCGGTGTTGAAGGGAACGCACGGTAATCGTTAAGCTCGCGCGCCGCCCACATATCAGGGGTTATCGATGTAACCACGAAGCGCGGGTTTTCACCCTTGTCCAGATACTCGGCCTTGGCCACTACGCGCCGCTCGCACGCCCAACTGGTCTTGGTTTTTTACTCGAACTCGGTAAAGATGCGGGCCGCTTTGTCGGTCTCGGCGTGCAGGAGCCTGCCTTCGCGCATCTGCTTGCCGATGATCTTCTGCAGCCGGCTGTTGCGCGCCAGGCCGAACAGCAATTCCACCTTGTTCTCCGCAGCCTCGCACCAGCCCATCAGTTCCTCGCGACATAAGCCCGAGTCCCACCCTACAGACGAAGACCTGTCCGTGGGGGCCCCCGAGTCGCCGCGCAGCACGATGCGCACCTTGGGCCACTTGGCGCGCAACTGTGCCACGATGCGCTTGACCTCATCGAGCGCCCCCGTGGTTCCATCGATGTTAGCCGGCCTGAACCGCGCGCACGGCAGTTGATCGCCGGCGAACATAGAATGCGGCAGGTAGCAGTAGCTGTCGTAGTAACCGTGAAAGAGCCGCTACGGCTGATGGCCGTAGAGCGGAATATCGGTCGCATCCAGGTGGAGCACGATCTGGTCCGGCATCGCGGTGTGCGACTCGATGAACAGATCGCACAACAGCGAGTCGATCTTCTCCGGCGCGTAATGGATTTTGTGATAGCGCCTGGAACCGCCGCCATGGGCCGACCCCTGCCCCGCCGTGAAACTGGCCTCTTCTCGGCGCGAAAATGTGATGCAAACGAGAAGACTTCTTAATTACATTCCGTTAAGCGAAAGGCCGCCCTTTCCGCGGCATAACTCGCTTCGTTAACTTAGTTATGCTACAGAAAAGGCGGCCTTTCCAGCTATTGTCCCCGCCCAGACTCATTCCCATCGACAATCGGCCTGTGAGATTTGCGGGCTAGAACTGATCCTGGACAGAGGTTTACGGGACAAAGGTCTTGGGTGGGTCAAGGGTGCAATAAGGGTGGCCAAGCATTCCTCAGGGCGCTGGAAGGAGCCATCCGTTCCCCCTGATTTAGATCAGTTACCCACCTTCGACTTGCTGTCACTGCAGAGGTTGCAGGCTAGCGCTTCGCGATGTGGCATGAAGAGGGAACTGACAAGTCGGATCGGAGATGATGAAAGCCATTTAACTTGCTGAAAATGAGCACTATCACAGTCCAGTTCTGAGAATCAGAAACGGCAAGGACCATCTTGCAGAAGCTGCGCATGGCCATGGTGCGGCCTGGGCGGGATCGTCTCCATGTCTCGGTAGAGGTGGATGAGACCTATGTGGGAGGCATTGAACATGGCGTTCGCCGGCGTGGAACAAAGACCGAGTTCATTGTGGTGATCGCCATCGAAGCGTTGTCGCCAAAAGGGGTTTGGCCATGTGCGTATGCAACGTGTTGACGACGTTTTGAGCTCCAGTTTGGTTCCTTTTGTCTCGGGGCGGTTGAGTCCGGCTCAGAAGTTCAGACCGACGGCTGGAAAGGATACAACGGCCTTACTGAACGGATCCAGGCACCGAGTGGCCAACTTATCCAGCAGCTGGATCCCGCACATGTCACCATGCCCGGAGTGCATCGCATTGCTGCCCTGCTCAAACGCTGGCTGCTCGGCACGCGTCAAGATTCGGTTACAGCCGCGCATCTGGATGCCTGTCTCAATGAATTCGACTTTCGCTTCAATCGCCGCCAATCGCGACGTTGCGGCTTGCTCTTTCTCCGGTTGCTGCAACACGCGGTGGCAACCTTGCCAACGCGGTACAGGCCGTCGCGCTCTCACGATTTGATTGCAAAACACAACCTGAAGTGGTCACTGTACTAAGGCGGCTACCCCACTAGAATCAATAGCATGCAAGGTATGATGGCGGAGAGACAGGGATTCGAACCCTGGGTACCCTTTCGAGTACACACGCTTTCCAAGCGTGCGCCTTAAACCACTCGGCCATCTCTCCGCGCCGACATCGACGGTATGGATCTATCATAGAACGTCCGGCCGGATTCGTCGCCTTCGCCACGAGCCAATTCTGGCCGGAGAGCCCGATCCATGCGCGGATGAAACCGTTTACAGGCCTCTGCCTTCTGGTATATATTCCCCCTTTGCCGGCCGATGGCACGCCCTCTCACGCCTGAGTCGGGGAAACTGTTTTGAAAGAGGTCTTTCATGCCTGGTATCTCGCGCCGAAATGTGCTCCGTTCAGGAGTGGCTGTCTCCGCCTTATCTCTCATGGCACGCTCGGCCTGGGCGCGAACGTCGGCTTTGCTCGCCGGGCAGGTACGGACCGCAAACTCCGAAGCCTTGGCCGCGGTTGCGCCGCGAGAGCAGTTGCTCTTTGACTTTGGCTGGAGGTTTACCTTTGGGAACGGGGTCGATCCAGCCCGCGATCTCGGATTCGGATATGGTCAGGGCGACTTCGCCAAAACCGGAGAATTCAAATTTGCGAAACCCGGATTTGACGACTCGAAGTGGCGCACGCTCAACCTGCCTCACGACTGGGCTGTCGAACTCCCGTTCGTGCACGACGATGAGCAGCAATCGCACGGCTACAAGCCTCTTGGACGCCGTTACCCGGAGACCAGCGTCGGCTGGTACCGCCGCGAATTCGATATTCCCGCCTCCGATGCCGGCCGCCGCGTCAGTGTGCAATTCGACGGAGCTTTCCGCGATGTACTGATGTTTGTCAACGGATGCTTTATTGGCCGCAATGACAACGGCTACGCTCCGTTTGTATTCGATATCACCGACTTCCTCGCCGTTGGCGCAAAGAACTGTGTTGTTTTGCGCGTCGACGCCTCCTTCGGCGATGGCTGGTTCTACGAGGGCGCGGGCATTTACCGCCATGCCTGGCTTACCAAGACCGACCCTGTTCACCTCGGCAAATGGGAAAGCTACATCCGCGCTGAATTGACCGGCAACTCGGCCAAACTTACCCTTGGCACCATGGTCGTGAACCAAGGCAAAGAGGCCAAGCCGGTCGACGTGGAGTGGCAGCTATTCGACCCCAAGGGAAATCCGGTATCCGGGCCGTCCGGTGGCGCGCAATCAGGGGATATACAGCCCGACCAATCCGCTGCATTGGTCGCTGAAACGGAGCTATCGAATCCCATCCTCTGGTCGGTGGATTCTCCCAATCTCTATTCCGCGGTCGTAACGGTCAAATCCGGCGGAACAATTCGCGACGCCGAGCGCATTACCTTCGGCGTCCGCACGGTGCTTTTCGACGCGCAGAAGGGCTTCTTCCTCAACGGGGAGTCGCTCAAGATTCAGGGTACCTGCAATCATCAGGACCACGCGGGCGTCGGGGCTGCAGTCCCCGATCGCCTGCAGTGGTTTCGCCTTGCGGTTTTGCGTGAAATGGGATGCAACGCCGTCCGCACATCGCACAATATGCCCACGCCCGAGTGGGTCGAAGCCTGCGACCGCGTGGGCATGATGATGATGTGCGAGACCCGGCAGATGAGTTCCAGCCCGGAGAGCCTGGCTCAGCTTGAGGCGATGGTGAAGCGCTATCGCAACTCGCCGGCCATTATTCTGTGGTCAGTCGGAAATGAGGAGGGGCAACTGCAGGACGAGGAAGCTGAAGAAGGCGCGAAGATCGCCGCCACAATGGTGCGTCGTTGCCACGAACTCGATCCCACTCGCGTGGTCTCCGCGGCTGTCAACGGCGATAACTCGAAAGGCGTCTCGGACGCCTTCGACATCATCGGGTTCAACTATAACCTTAGTTTTCCCGACGAGTATCACAAGAAGAATCCCACCCGCCCCATCTATGGTTCAGAGACTTCCAGCGCAATCTCCACGCGCGGCGAGTACACCACAAGCCCGCTTCGCAACATCGTGAACGCATATAACTCCGTGGTTCCATGGGGCGAGACCGCCGAAGACTGGTGGACCTTCTATGGCACGCGCGATTGGGAGGCAGGCGGCTTTGCATGGACCGGCTTTGACTATCGCGGGGAACCCACTCCCTACGGCTGGCCTTCCATCAATTCGCAATTCGGGATCGTCGACATGTGCGGGTTTCCAAAGGACACCTTCTACTACTACAAGGCGTGGTGGGGCAAGGAGCCGATGCTGCATCTGTTCCCGCACTGGAATTTCGAGGGCAGGGAAGGCGACGAAATCCCTGTTTGGGTTTACTCCAATCTTGAATCGGTCGAGTTATTTGTCAATGGCAAGAGCCTGGGCAGCAAGAAAGTTCCGCATCTGGGCCACGTAGAGTGGAAGGTCCGCTATGAGCCGGGTCTCATTGAAGCCCGCGGCTCGAGAGGCGGCAAGATTGCGATTACGGAAAAACGGGAAACCACCGGCCCCGCGGTCACAATTCGTCTGACCGTCGACCGCACTGAAATCGACGCAGATGGCGAGGACGTTGCGATTCTGAAAGTCGAAGTCCTCGACAAGGAGGGCCGTCTCGTTCCCACTGCATCCAACCTGCTCTCTTTCAAGGTCTCCGGTGAAGGCAACCTTATCGGCGTAGGCAACGGGGACCCCAACTGTCAGGAGAGCGACAAAGAGCACGTGCGATCGCTATTCAATGGCCTTGCCCAAGTGATCATCCAGTCCTCGCAGCGCCCTGGCGAAATCCATATCGAAGCGGCGAAGGAAGGCTGGGACGGCGCTGAGCTAACCCCGGCGAAATTGGTCATCACCACCCGCGCCGTTGAGATCCGCCCGCAAGTCGGGTGAAATAGCGGTGATTTACCCTTGAGTGTTATGGCTCAGCGCAAAGTCACCTCGATTACATGACCTTGGTGTCTTGCCGATGAAGAGTTATCAATTTATTGAACGGGATTTGTGTATTCGGTGTTAGTATTCCTATATCAACCGTTCAGCAGAGCGTTGCGTTCCCACACCCAACTATCAAGAAGTGGACGATTCCATTTAAGGCAATCATTGCAGAAAAGGACTCTCTCATGAAAAAGAGTTATCTCAAGTACGCGTCCGTTGCGGCAGCCATCGGACTTGCCTCGTGTCACACAGCCTCCGCATGCGCCCTTCTCTTCAGGGTGCCTGTGCCTGAAATTGACCCCTCTATGGCAGTGGGTTCATTTACGCTTATTGCCGGAACCATAGCCGTTCTGCGTGCCCGGCGCAAAAAGTAGGCGGGAAATCTCCTGAATCCCCTCAAGGCTCTGGTCCCCGCCTTGGCTGACAATTCGCGTCCTCGGTCAAGGCAATTCAGATGGCCCCCTCACAGCTTGGTGGGGCGGCTTTACCTCTTCGTTTGCGGGGTGTGTTTCGATCTGGCCGCCCGTGCAAGTGTTCGCGGTTGGCCGGCGCCACGTTCTGCCCACTTCAATTATATTTTTTACCTGGGTACTTTCTCGGCCGCTTCAGCGTTATTGCTGCTGATTGGTGCGTGCCATTTCAAAATTGAAAAGCGAACAGACAACATACCCTTTAGCGTCCCATTGTTTGGCGCGCATATTTTCTGTATCGCGGGGTACTGCGTCGGCGGATACGCGCTGGACAGATTTGTTCTGCTTCATCCGCCGGTTCTGTCTTCTCTGATCTTCCTGCAGATAGTTTTCCTGGTCGCGGTCGTGCTTCTTGCGCTGGCATGCATCCCTTTCCAAATCTGGATCGAGACGCTGCAAGCCGCCGGCCCGCTCTGGCTCTACCTCATCCCCGCTGTTGCGGTTGCAGTAGTTTTGGACGGCTCGATTACGGGGATGTGGAATGCATCGACCGGACTGCATTTGCCTTTCATGCAGGTCATCACCTAAAAATCAGTCGGGTTTATTCTGCGCCTGTTCGTCCAGAACGTGGTAGTCAACACAGCCGCTCTCACGATCGGGATTTCCCAATTTTCAATATATATTGCGGCTGGATGCTCCGGCATGGAGGGCATAGGGCTGATCTTTGTCTTCGAACTCGTCTGGTTAGCATTTTTCAGGAAGGAGACGCGCTTCCCACATGCGCTCCTGCTCATTCCCGGATCGTTGGTGTGTATTTGGTTGTTGAACGTATTTCGACTTGTAGCCTTAATTCTCATCGGCTATAAGATAAGCCCCCAAGTAGCTTTAGTCGGCTTTCACTCCCAGGCAGGTTGGATTGCGTTCATGATCGTGGCGCTGGGATTCGTGATCGTCTGGCGAAATCTCAACTGGGCGCGAAGTCCAAATACATCCCGGCTTCGCCTTGTTTCAAGCCCCTCTGTCGCTGTGACCGATCCGCATGTCAAAGAGACTGTGAGTGAGGCCCTCATAGCGCAGGAGTCCCCGGCGACCGCAGCTTTCCTCGTCCCATTTCTTGTCATTCTGGCAGCGTCTTTCATATCCAAAGCGGCATCGGGAACCTTTGAGTGGCTATACCCATTGCGGTTTGTGGTTGCCGCGCTTGCCTTATGGCACTTTCGGCCAGAATTTCGGAAGCTTACCTGGCGCATCGATTGGACTGCGCCTTTAGCCGGTGCAGCCGTTTTCTTTGTATGGATCGGGCCTTCTTTGTGGACGCACCGATATGCAGCCTCTTCCCTGGGGCCCGCCTTGGCAGCGTTGTCGCCGGCCATGCGTTCGTTATGGATCATCTGTCGTGTCCTTGCCGCAACGACCACCGTGCCCCTTGCCGAAGAGTTGGCCTTTCGCGGATACCTTGCGCGCCGCCTTGTAAGCCGGGAGTTTGACGCTGTTTCTTTTTGCCGCTTGACGATTCCGTCCATTGCACTTTCCTCGGTTGCGTTCGGCTTAATGCATGGGCGGCAGTGGCCGGCGGGCATTCTGGCTGGCTTGGCTTATGCCGGCGTTCTCCGTTGGCGCGGGCGATTCGGCGACGCAGTGGCAGCTCATGTTGTAAGCAATCTCCTGCTGGCCGCCTGGGTCCTTGCGCGAGGCGACTGGGCGCAATGGTAGACGGGTTGACCTTGATTCAGTCAGCAGTCTCCTGACTTGGGCTTGGATATCTTCGGAATCCGCGATCCCGACCAACGTCTTGGTCCTTGGTTTCGTTTTGCTAAGTAAATGAAAAAGCGTATGCTTAGCAGCATATTGCTTGAAATAGTCTGCATTCAATATGCTTGCAGGTATTAAATTCGACACCTATGGGCCATAACCCGGACGCAAGACTTCCAACGTGACTATAATTACAGAGGGGCGCGGACGTGGGCGCTCCCTCAGAATCTTTACCTGAAGGGAATCCCGCCACATGGCGACAGGAGACCTGGCCCTGGGTCAAGAACAGGGCGCAAGCAGCGCGCGCCAGCGCGTCATCAACGATTTCAGCATCATTGTAGCCACGGTGAATGGATCCGGCTCCCAATCTGCCAACAGCGTGCTGCTGAAGAGCATATTCGGAATGGGGGTTCCTGTCAGCGGCAAGAACCTCTTTCCTTCCAACATTGCCGGACTACCCACCTGGTACACAATTCGCGCCAGCAAAGATGACTATGTAGCTCGCAAGCGAGACTCTGAAGTCCTGGTGTCTCTCAACCCCGAGACTGCGCGAGAGGACATGCTGGCGCTTCCTTCCGGCGGTGTCGCCATCTACGAGGAGAACTTCAACCTCAAGCAGTACCGGAGCGATGTTGTATCTTACCCGGTGCCCTTTGACAAGCTGACTGCCGCGGTATGCCCCGAGGCGAAGCTTCGTAAGCTGGTCAAGAACATGGTTTTTGTGGGAGTCGTCGCTCAGCTCATGAAAATCGATTTGGATATCGTTGAGAACGCCGTCCGCAAACAATTTTCCAAGAAGCAAAAGGTCTTTGACCTCAACTTCGGGGCTGCGAAGGCGGGATACGACTATGCGCAGACCACCTTCACCAAGCAGGATCCTTACTCCATCGAACGGATGGACGGAACGGTCGGCAAAATCATCATTGACGGCAACGCCGCTTGCGGCATGGGCGCTGTCTTCGCGGGGGTCACGGTCATTGCATGGTATCCCATCACTCCATCCACATCGCTCATCGAAGCCGCGACCGATATGCTCAAGAAATTCCGCATCACTTCGGACGGCAAAGCGACATTTGCAGTGGTGCAGGCTGAAGACGAACTGGCCGCCATCGGCATGGTGCTGGGTGCGGGCTGGGCCGGCGCACGATCCATGACCTCTACCTCTGGACCCGGCATCTCGCTCATGGCCGAGTTTGCCGGCCTTGGATACTTCGCTGAGATTCCCGGGGTTATCTTCGATGTGCAGCGCACCGGTCCCGCCACCGGCATGCCCACGCGCACTTCGCAGGCTGATTTGCTCTCCACGGCCTTCCTTTCTCATGGCGACACCAAACACGTTGTCCTTCTGCCGGGGTCAGTCAGCGAGTGTTTCGATTTTTCTCTGGCGGCTTTCGATCTGACCGAGCGCCTGCAGACTCCGGTTTTTGTGCTTACCGATCTCGACCTAGGCATGAATAACTGGATGTCGGAGCCATTCGCATATCCGGAAAAGCCGCTTGATCGCGGCAAAGTGCTCACAGCGGACGATCTCAATCGGCTGGGCGGATTCGCCCGCTATCGCGATGTGGACGGGGACGCCATCGGCTGGCGCACTCTGCCGGGGACCAACCACCCCAAGGCTGCTTATTTTACCCGCGGGTCCGGCCACAACGATGCCGCCCAATATACCGAGAAGCCCGAAGACTACATCGCGCTCATGGAGCGGCTGTCCCGCAAATTCGAAAGCGCGCGCAAGCTTGTTCCAGGCCCGGTTACAGTGAAGGACGGAACTTCGAAGATCGGCTTGCTCGCCTTTGGCACCACAGATTTTGCCCTGCGCGAAAGCCTTGACCAGATCAAATCCGAGTATGGGCAGAGCGTTGACTACATGCGGGTCCGGGCTTATCCATTCGCTCATGAGATTCACGATTTTGTTGCATCTCACGAGCGGGTCTATGTCGTGGAACAGAATCGTGACGCACAACTGGCCAGCCTGCTCAAGCTTGATCTTCCAGGCGACCAGGTAGTCAAATTGCGCAGCATACTCCACTACAACGGCCTGCCCATCGACGCCCTCACCATCACGGAAGAGTTTGCCACCAAGGAGGGCCTCTAATGGCAACTGCTACGCCAAGCCCGAAACTGAACCACATCGGCCTTCCGGTGCTCGAGTACCGAGGCGGGAAATCCACGCTTTGCGCGGGTTGCGGCCATAATGCCATCTCCGAGCGCATCATTGACGCCATGTTCGAGATGGGCGTCCAGCCCGAACGCGTGATCAAGATGAGCGGTATCGGATGCTCATCCAAAAGTCCGGCCTATTTCATGAGCCGTTCGCACTCTTTTAACAGCGTCCACGGCCGCATGCCATCGGTCACCACCGGCGCTCTGCTGGGCAATCACACCGTGTCGGCGCTTGGCGTCTCCGGCGACGGCGATACGGCTTCGATTGGGGTGGGCCAGTTCGTGCACCTGCTGCGCCGCAATCTACCCATGATCTACATCATTGAAGACAATGGCGTCTACGGCTTGACCAAGGGCCAGTTCTCGGCCACCGCCGACCTCGGCTCCAAGCTCAAGACCGGCGTCGTCAACGACCTTCCTGCCATCGATACTTGCGCTCTTGCCATCCAGCTTGGCGCCACCTTTGTGGGCCGCTCGTTCTCCGGCGATAAAAAGCAGTTGCTCGCCATGCTCAAAGCGGCCATTTCCCACAACGGAACCGTCATGCTCGACGTCATCAGCCCCTGCGTGACCTTCAACGACCACGAAGGCTCAACCAAGAGCTACAAGTTCCTGCAGGAGAATGACGAGCCCATTAACGAAATCGGTTTCGTTCCAAGTTTCGAAGACATTGAAGTGGACTACGACTCCGGCCAGGTGTACGACGTCGAAATGCACGATGGTTCCAACCTGCGACTGCGCAAACTGCTCGAAGATTACGATCCTACCGACAAGGCCAACGCAGTACGCACCCTGATGGAAGCACAGCAGAACGAGGAAGTTCTCACTGGTGTCTTCTACATAGACACCCAAAAGCCCACATTCATTGATCTGCTCGGCCTGGTCGATGAGCCGCTTTCAACGTTACCCGAGTCGCTCACTCGTCCTCCCAAATCCGCGCTCGAAGGTCTCATGAAGAGCCTGCAATAGAGGCTTTTTCACAGGAATAACGATATGTCCGGGTCTCGATTGTGAGGCCCGGAACATCGCGATTTAAATCTCCCACCAGTCGAGTCTCAACATCTGCGGATAATAAAGTCCGGCGCGCACCGTCGCATCGGCGCCACGAAGGTTGCGCAGCACCTTGGCGTATGCCTCGATCTGCGGCGCAAAGATCTCCCGCATCCTCGGTAAAGCTTCATCCGGATCAACCCCCTCTTCATGCGCCGTCTTGTAGTCGACAATCCACCACGCATCGTCGCCTTCGCTCAACGGCTCCAGTCCGCCGCGAAAGACCCGGTCCACCTGCACACTTCTGACGCTGCCGGAATCCACCCCCGCCCATCGAACCTCGTTCTCAGCTTCGGCATGTGGCGAAAGGATCCACTCGCCCGCAGTGTCGCTGGTGACAGTGAGTGCAATCCGAAGCGCCTGTTCGGCAATCCGCGCTGCTTGCGTTCGCTCAACCCCAACGGAGCGAATCCGGGCTGCAACGCGGGGAAGGGAATGCAGGAGCATTGCACGCACCGGTCCCCACTCCTCACTTTGGCGAAGCCGCGCAGCCTCCTGCAATAATGTATGTACTGCAATTCCCAGAACTCGCGAAATTAATCCTCCCTCATGCCTTTGGTAAAGACTTCCCGTCCCGCGAATCCCAACTTCCGCACTAAATCCGTCGTCGTCTTTTCGCGCGCCGCCATAATCGATTGGCAATCTTCTCAGCCTGGCAACGCCGCGCGATGATTCACTCGTCGCGCTCACCACGTGCAGCAGATGTTCCCCGGAAGCGGCAATCGATGCCACTTCAGCCTCCTCCGGTGCACACCATGCCGTGAATCTCTCTTCGATCTCAGCCTCGAACGCCGGCCATGCGGTCAAGAGAAGGCTCTCTCGTGGCGTCGCCAGGTGCAACGTGCCATCCGCGGCGGTTTTGTAAGCCGGCCGTGCGAACAGGTGCAGTTCGTCCCGCGCTCGAGTCGCGGCCACATACAGAATTCGACGCATCTCCTGCAATTCGCGATCGCGATACACTCGGTCCACCCACTCTTTAGCCATGCCGCGATCCGCACCTTTGGTTTGCAATGGAGCCACCAAAAATTCGGTTATGTCTCCCGATTCATCGGGCTCAGCCAAACCGCGTTCCAGCCAGGAGAGCAGTCTGCCCCGGCTGTGCGCTGCGCCAGACTGCAGATCCGGCACAATGACCACCTCAAACTCCAGGCCCTTTGATTTGTGAATCGTCATCAGTTGCACGCCGAAATCGTTGTCGGCATTCGCATCGGGCTGGGCGGTCAACTTCTCGAGAGTCACATCGAGCGCCGGGCCAAGCAAATCCTGCTCTCCCTCCGGCAGGTGGTCCAGCGCCCGCCACAGCAGCTCCACGTTGGCCTCCCAGGTTGCGTCAACGCACTGCGCTCCGCCCAGGAGCAGCCAAACTTGTTCGAGCCATGTTCCGAGAGACATCTCAGGTTGTCGAAATCGTAATTGCGATGAGTATTCAAGCGCGCGGAGAATCTTGCCCACCGCCATCTTTCCGTGTTCACTCAGCAACTCCGCCCGTTCTCTCATGAGCTCAGGCACAGGCCGCCTTTTCAATTGATCATCGTCCCCGCTTACAAGGACGTGCAGGTCCTCCAGCGACAGTCCGCACCACGGCGCCCGCAGCACGCCCAGCCATGACAGCCTGTCCTCGGCGTTCATGAGCGCGCGTCCCAACGCCAGCGCGTCCACAACCTCCGGTTGCCCCTTCAGTTCTTCAAGCTCGACTGCCCTAAATGGAATCCCCGCCTCGCGCAGCGCCTTCGCGACCCCAGCGAGTACGGTCTTTGTCCGCCCCAGAACCGCTATTCGGTACTTCTGTCTCTTTAAGCGCGCAGGTTCAATTTGCGCCAAATGTCCACGAATTACATCGACGATCTTACGCGTCTGTCTCTCACGAGCCGCTTCGCGCTCCTCGGCAATCCTCTCTCTTTCCCGCTTCGCATCGGGGCCAATCGAAACAGCCCGTACCGTCTCTGGCATGAACTCGAGATGGATCTGCATCCGCTGCGCATCGGCACCCGCAATTTCGAGGATGAATTGGCCTGGCTTTGCGGCCCTTGGTTCGGCCCTTGAGAAGGTCACATCGCTTCCATCATCGGCTTCGAAGACCCTCTCGAAGACCTTGTTGAGGCTCTCAATCAGCGATCGTTCCGTGCGGAAGTTCGTTCGCAGGCTGACCAGATCAAACTCGAATGGCAACTCTCCCGGAATCTCCAGGCCCGCCCGCTCGACGCGCGGAAACAGCTCGGCATCCGCATCGCGAAAGAAATAGATCGATTGCATCGGGTCGCCAACCACAAAGCACGTCCGCGCCTCGCGTGTCTCCCACGCCGCGATCAACCGGGCAAGCAACTGGTGCTGTTTGCGGCTGGTGTCCTGAAACTCGTCCACCAGCAAGTGCCTGATTCCGTTTGCAACCGCCAGTGCGGCCTCGCTTGGAATCTCGCTCTCGCCCTTCAGCACGCTCTCCGCAACCTGCGCCACCTCTATGTAGTCCACTTCAGACGCCTCCGCAAAGACTACGTGCAACTCGCCTGCGGCATGTTTAAGCAGGATAAAGCAGGCCTGAACAATTCGCCACTCTTCTTCGGTGTATCGCGCGGCCGGCAGCGATTGCACCTTCACCAGCGCAGCCTGAAGACCTTCAACTTTTCTCAGGTTGGCAATCAGTGCAAGCATCCGCGCCTTTTCCTGTTTTCGATCCAAAGGAAAGCCGTGCAGCTTATTCACCTGCTTGCGAAAGTCGTTGCCCGTCAGCACGAATGAAGCCAGGCAAGCGCAGACCTGCCTGGCAGTTTCCAAATCTTCCGGAGTGTCGTGCGGCGCATCCGGGAACTCGGCGCACTCAGCCAGATCGCGGTGCAGTTCGCCCCCACTCTGCTCGCAGGCAAATCGCGCGAGAGCCAACCCCTCTTCGCGCGCTCCCGGGATCCCGTCAAGCAGCCTGCTCAACTCTTCAAGCGCCTCTTGAACACATGTCCTGAATGGCCGCTCCAATCGGTCGCGCACCGCCTCCCAATCCACGTCTTGCCCCAGCACGAAATCGCGCATCCACCGATCGCGCTGCTCAAGCATTTCGACCAATTGGTCTTCCATCTCTTGCCAGCTGTTGTCGCGCCACACCAGCAGCGCCTCGATCGCCTCGCGCACCTTGGCATCGTTTCCGTCCAGTGCCCCGAGGATCCTTCTCGCGGCGCGCCGATAGAGTTCACGGGGTTGTTCGCAGATGTCCAGCCCCCCGCCCAAGCCCGAAAGCAGAGGCTGTTGCAGCGCCAGTTCGCGACCGAACGCGTCGATCGTCGAGATCCGCAACTGCGACGGCAGATCGATCAGATTCCAACCCCGTTCGCGCGAACGCTTGAGTGCCCGCCGCGCCAGCGCTTCTATCGAGATTTCGTCCGCATCACTCTCTTCCCGGTCTTTTTCCGCCGCAGCATTTTCCAGCTCCTTGAGAATCCTATGCCGCATCTCCGCTGCCGCAGCCTTGGTAAACGTAATGGCGACGATCTCGCCGGGCTCATCTACTTCGCCCAGGAGTCTGAGAAATCTGCGCGTGAGCAGGTCTGTTTTTCCCGATCCGGCAGGCGCCCGCACCAGCACGCATCGGCCCGTATCGAGCGCCCGTTCGCGTTCGGCCTGGTCGGCGGGAAGCATTCTCGTCTCGGCGCTACGCACCTTCTTGCTCCTCGCCGTTTTTGTCCTCGTCATCGAGCCTGGTCCGCAGCTCGGCAATTCTGCACACTGCCTGCAGCCCGCAACTGTCGCATGTCGCGGGGAATTCACGCGGGTCCACATCGGCGCGGCCCTCAATAAAGTCAAGCGCCATCCTCTCTATGTAATCGCGCCACTCAAGCAGGTCTTCAACCTCCAGCTTGCGTTTCACCAACGCGCACGAGGCTCCGGCCCCGGGCAGCAACAACCCCTTTGCGTCGCCCACTCGTCCCGCAAAACAGCGCTTGCCGGCGCGAACTTTTGCGAACACCAGGCCGCCCAGCGGCTGAGTCTCCCGTTGCAGCGCAAATCCCGCATAAAGGGGTAACTGCACATCGTCCGGCCGCGGCATCTCCCAGAGATTGGGTGAAACATCTCCGGTCTTGTAGTCGATGACTAGAAAACTTCCATCGCTCAGTCTGTCCACCCGGTCAAGCCTCAACTTGAGTGCCAGGCCTGCGACCGCCATTTCGCGCTTGATCTCCGTTCCGGCCACCTCGAAGGGCACGCGTTCGGCCTCATATCTCAACCAGTCAATCACCAGTTCGACCAGCCTCGTTGCTTCCAGTTTCAAATACCTCCGCGGCATCTGCTCCCGAGCCGACGAGGGCATTTCCCGATTCAAAATGTCGTGCACGTGTCCCTCGACAAACGCGCGCAGGTCCACCTTGTCCACGAGGTCTTTGTGGCTCAGAAGGCCGGCGGGTGGCCCGCCCCACACCGCATGGAGCACGGCATGCAGCAACTGTCCGCGCTGCTTCGCGGACAACCCTGCTTGCGCCGGTTCCCAGCCTTCGGCGCCCAAGCGCGCCGTCGCAAATGCTTTGAACGCGCACTGCGATTGAGCGGTGAGCACGCTCGACCCACCCGCGACGGCTCCACCGGGGAAGGGAATTCGGCTGGCGTCTTCAAACCAAACTGCTGTCGCTTCCGGGGCCGCGTTCACGGTGAGTTCCGCCGGCAAATCCCGTGCGCCGCCTGCGATCTTCTCCACCAGTCGTGAGGGCCCCATCTCAAGGCCCTCGCTTTGCCTCGCATAACTGAACCGAACCCGGGGCGCGGATGCCGCCAGTCTTCGTGTCACTGTCTCGGCCAGTTCCCAATCGAGTTGCGCGGAAGCATGAGGCATTCCCGCCGCTCGTTGAACCTCGAAGGGCAGCAAAGGATGCATGGCTCCGCCCGCCGGCCACGCATCCTCGCTCGCGCCGAGAAACCAAATCCCATCCACTGCCAGGCCCGCCGCCTCGGCAGGTCCCGCTATCAGCACCGGCGCATCCTCGGACTCCGGCGCAAATAGCGTTTCGCCGGCTGCCCATATGAGAGCGCCCAGAAAATCGCGCCACTCGATTTGCCGCCCATCAAACCCAAGCGACGCGCAGTCATCCGCCACGCTTTGCCACCGGCGCATCACCTGGAACTCCGCGCTGGTCAATGCTGTCCGCTCGGGCGGTCTTTGCCCCGGCCATCCGGCGATCTCCAACAACTGCGGCGCCAGTTCAGCCCAGGCAAGCGGCGTTTGCTGCCTGCGGAGGACTTCTTCCAGCCGCCGCCTCGCCTGCCTCATGCGTCCAACCCAGGCTTCGGGTAGCGCGACTCCCGGCTTTTGCCTGGAAAGATCATCCAGACTCCACCGGGTCCGCTCCAGGCCGCGCCGTCTCAGCGCCCGCGCAAATGCGGCAAGCCCCTGAGACTCCTCAGTCGCGAGCGCCGTCTGGCCCGTTGAGATCAGCCAATCCAGTTCGTGCTCCTCGATCGCCCCAGTCAACCAGCGCAACAGCAACAGTGCGCCGCGCACCAGGGGCATTTGACCCAGCGGAACTCCCAGAGAAAACTCAAATCGCGGTGACCGGTTTGTCGATTCGTCGCCGCAATATTTCAGGAATGCCCTCTCAATCTCGCCCCGCCTCTGCTCCAGTTCCCGCGAAACCACCAGCAGGCGCGTCTGCGGATTAGCCGCTAATTGCGACTCGCACCACAGCGCGCAAGCTCTCAACTCCTCTGGCGCGCCGCCTGTCACCAAAAAAGAGAGATCGGCCGTCAACTCACGGGCCGGCGACTCCCGCCATGCTCCCCATGCGTCAAAAACTTCCCGTTGCGTGGGCAAGACCCGGTCAAATCCAGCCAGCAAAAGCCCAGGCCGCTCGCCAGCGTCGCGCACCAGGTTCTCCGCTAACTCGAGCGGCAGCCGCGAAGAGCTCAACACGTTTTGTTCCCGGCATACCTCATCGAAGGCCGCCAGCCATCGGCTGAAGACGCCCGCATCCTGCTGCCATCCGGCTCGCGCGGCTGTGCGCAGAAATCGCGGCGCATGCAGGCACAGCAGCCGGTGCGCTTCCATGGCCAACTGCGCCGTTCTTCGCCTTGGTCCGTCCAGAAGGGCTGCTCCGGCGCCATCAGCGGCCAAGATCTCGGTCCAGAGCGCCTGCTCCTGGATCGGACTCAAGACCATGCGCTGGTCTGCTCCGTACTTGTCCCATACCCGGCGAACAAAGTTATGCCAATCTTCGATCTGCGGCGAGGGCCATGCCGATCTTCCTTCGGCCCTGCGCGCCCGGTGATATTCGCCTGCAAGAGCCCGGGCTGCGCGCTCGCTGGCTGTTACCACCAAACCGCCCCCTCCCAGCCACTCATCCATGCCGGTCGCTGCTTTTGCACCCATTCCAGCGTTATACGCCACTGACCGCCCTCGCACAAAAGCGGCCCCGCCAGCCTTTCAATTGTGCCAGTTAGGGCGTCTGACAGGCGTCCCTTGCGCCTGATGTGGTCACGCCGCAAGGTTGTAAACTGGAATTGCGATGCGGAAATTCCTGGCAAGTATTCTGTTCGTTCTGGTTGCCGCCTGCGGCTGTCATTCCGGATACAAACGCCAACAACAGGGTTCGACAAGCCCAGCGTTCAAGACCTACAAGCTTCGAGGCAAAGTTGTCTCCACCAACGCCGCCACTGGCGAGGTGACTCTCAATCATGAGGCCGTTCCCGGCTTTATGGATGCGATGACGATGTCCTACAAGCTCAAGGACCCGGGCATTCTCAACGAGCTTCATCCGGGCGACGTGCTCACCGCAGATGTGCTCGTATCGCAGAATCCCGACGCCGACGTTCTCCTGGATCACATCGTGGTCATCGCGCAGGCGAAGCCGGACTATCGCCCCGCCGTTTTCTACCATGTGCCCGCGCCTGGCGATCCGGTTCCCGATTTCAAGCTGCGCAACCAGGATAAACGCATGATTCATCTCGGCCAGTTTCAAGGCAAAACGCTGCTGATCACTTTCATCTATACGGGTTGTCCCTCGCCAAACTTTTGTCCTCTGGTCACACGTCACTTCGCCGAAATTAACAGCCAACTCGCTGCGAACCCGGCCCTGTATGCCGGGACTCACCTGCTCTGCGTCAGCTTCGATCCGGATCACGACACTCCCGACCGTCTCCGAGCCTACGGCGCAACCTACATCGGCAGCGACTCAAAGGACGCATTCCGTCACTGGGATTTCGCGGTTCCCACCGCTGGTGAACTCCCTGAAATGGCGAAGTTCTTCGACCTCGGCATTACCCATGGCGCCGAGGACACCATTACCCATACACTGTCCACCACGCTGATCGGGCCGCAAGGGAAGGTCGTGCAGTTTTATCCGGGGAATGAGTGGACGCCCGGCCAGATTCTTTCCGATGTGAAGCATCTAGTGGCAAGCGGTGGTTGAAGTTCGCGTCTTTTGGCGCGGTTCCTCTCGTTCACGAGCCATCTTCAAGCCTACCTCACAGGAGGGAGTAAAACCATGAGCAACGGATTGAATATCCGCAAGGATGCTGAATTGGATTTCCTGGCGCTGGGAGCCTTGATTCATCGCCTTGACCCCGGCATTATCCCTTTCCGCAAGGCAACTGAATGCAAGATCCACGTCAGCGGCGGCGAGTTCAACGTGGCTGCCAACCTCTCTGACTGTTTTCGCATGAAGACCGCTCTGGTCTCGGCGATGGTCGACTATCCCATCGGCGATCTGATCGCGGAGCGTGTCCGCGCCATGGGCGTCAGGCCTTTCTACAAGCACTTCGAGCACAACGGCGCCACCGGCCCCAATATGGCCACGGTGTATAGCGATCAAGGCCACGGCGTCCGACCGCCGGTGGTCTTCTACAATCGCTCCAACGAAGCGGCGGCCGAGCTCAAGCCCGGAGACTTTGACTGGAAGGCCATCTTCTCGGGCGGCGTGCGCTGGGTGCACTGCGGCGGCCTGTTTGCCGCGCTCTCGCCCACCACCGCTCCGCTGGCCGCGGAAATGATGAAAGAAGCAAAGGCAGCCGGCGCCATCACATCGTTCGATCTTAACTTCCGCGAAAGGCTCTGGAAGATCTCCGGCGGCATCGACCACGCAGTCGAGACAATCGGCACCATCGTCGAGAACGTCGATGTTCTGGTCGGCAATGAAGAAGATCTTCAAAAGGGCCTCGGCATTCCGGGACCTGAGATCGCCGCCAAGTCAAAGCTCGACCCTTCGGTATTTTTCGGAATGATGGACGAGGTTGTCAAAAAGCTTCCGCGGGCCAAGGTCGTAGCCACAACCCTCCGCGAAGTGCACTCGACCAATCACCATACCTGGAGCGCGGTGGCCTGGGTCAACGGAAAGACCTACACCGCTCCCACGATGGAACTGGATGTTGTGGACCGGGTCGGCGGCGGCGACGGCTTTGCGGCGGGCTTCATCTACGGCCTGCTTAAAGGCGAGGAAGCCGAAGAAGCCCTCAAACTTGGATGGGCCCATGGCGCTCTTCTCACTACCTTTCCCGGCGATACGACCATGGCCACTCTGGAACAGGTCCGCGCGCTCGCCAGAGGAGGGTCAGCCCGCATCCAGCGCTGAGCGCCGGTCAATCGCTTGGAGATTATTTTGGCCACGACTTCGCCGTCTGCGCCGCCCCGATGGGGCTAAATGGCTATTGCGGGCCCTTTTTCCCCGCGCTGAAGCGCGGGGCTAACAACCGTTACGCCGCCGGCGCGTTTCAAGCCGGAACCAATCCGGTTACCACATGCGACTCATGTGATCGCCTCTCCGCTGACCGCTGTCCACTGTCCGCTTTTCACTGGCGACTGTTATTCTTGCCATGCACCGCCATGGAGGTCTCCGATGGCAAAAGTGACACTTATCTTTGCTTTCTTGCTGGTCATACTGGGTCTGGCCGGATACTTCGGTACCGGCAGTCAGCACCCCACGGCACTCATCCCCACCTGGTGCGGCCTCGCCCTCGGTGTCTCGGGGTTCTTCGCCATCAGCCCCAGCGAAAAGCGCCGCAAGCTTTTCATGCACATCGCGGTCAGTGTCGGGCTGCTCGGCTTCATCGGCGCCACAGCTGAGGCGATTCGCGGCGCAGCGCACGCTCACGCCGAAGGACTCTCTCTCGATCCCATCGCCCTGGCATCCAAACTTGGCATGGCGGCGCTGCTGCTCGTCTATGTGATTCTTTGCGTCCGTTCCTTCATTGCCGCCCGACGTACAGGCCTGGTGTAGCGCATGGGCACAATGCGCGGCGGAGGAATGGGCATTAACATGCGCGCCGAGCGCACGCCGCACGGCCGCGGCGCGCGCGCGGGTCAAGCCGATCTCCCCAAGCCCAAACCCAATCTTAGAAAACTGTGGCCCGAGATCAAGGCGCTGGTTGCGCCTCGCCTCGGCCTTCTGCTTGCTGGAATGGGCCTCATGGTCATCAATCGAGTCGCGGGGCTGGTGCTGCCGTTCATGTCCAAGCCTCTGCTGGACACGGTGCTTTCTCCCACCCACCCGCGCCCCGATCTGTTGCCCAAAATTATTTTCCTGGTTTTTTCCGCCATGGTCGTGCAGGCCATTACCTCCTACTCGCTCACCCAGTTGCTTTCCAAGGCTGGACAGCGCCTTATCGCCGAGATGCGCCGCCAAGTGCAGAAGCACGTCGGCCTGCTTTCAGTGGCTTACTACGATGAGAACCGCAGCGGCACCCTAGTCGCCCGCATCATGAGCGATGTGGAAGGCGTCCGCAACCTGGTCGGCACGGGCCTGGTCGATTTCGTGGGCGGACTGCTCACCGCCGCTCTGGCATTCCTTTATCTCCTGCATCGCAGCATCACAGTAACTCTCATTGTCTTCGCAGTGGTCGGCGTCTTCGTCTTCATTCTTCAGTACGCTTTCAAAGTGATTCGGCCCATCTTCCGCGAGCGGGCCAAAATCAATGCCGAAGTAACTGGCCGGCTTACCGAATCGCTGGGGGGCGTGCGCGTCATCAAGGGCTACCACGCGGAAGAGCGCGAACACCACGTGTTCTCGGGAGGAGTCGATCGTCTGCTGGCCAATGTCATGAAGTCGCTGACCATGACCAGCGTACTCGGCTCCGCGTCAACCACTGTCCTTGGCCTGGTCTCCGCTCTGGTCATGTGGCTCGGCGGCCACAACGTCCTCAGCCATACATGGTCGGTTGGAGACTACTTCAGCTACAACATGTTTCTCGCCTTCATGATCGCGCCCGTCTTTCAGGTTGTGAACATCGGCACCCAGCTGACGGAAGCCTTCGCCGGCCTCGACCGCACTCACGAGATCATGTCGGAGCTCGAAGAAAATCAAACTCACGGGCGGACGCTCCAAATGCCGCCCATCCAGGGCAATGTGATCTTCGAGGATGTCGAGTTTTCTTACACCCCGGGTAAGCCCGTCCTTCACGGAATCAGCTTCCACGCCGAACCCGGCACCGTTACCGCCCTGGTTGGCTCATCCGGTTCGGGTAAATCCACCATAATCAGCCTGATCTGTGCCTTTCACACCCCCACCGGCGGCCGCATCCTGATCGACGGCATCAATCTCGCCGATGTTGACCTCAATACGTTCCGCTCCCAGTTGGGAGTTGTGCTGCAGGAGTCGTTTTTATTCGATGGGACCATTCGCGAGAACATTCTTTTCTCGCGCCCCGGCGCCAGTCAAGAGCAGTTTCTCTCCGTCTGTCGCACGGCGCGCGTCGACGAGTTCGCGGAGCGCTTTCCCGAGGGCTACGACACCATTGTCGGCGAGCGCGGCGTAAAACTATCCGGCGGACAGCGGCAGCGACTCTCGATCGCCCGCGCATTGCTGGCCGAGCCGCGCATCCTCATTCTCGACGAAGCCACCAGTTCCCTTGATTCCGAATCCGAAGCGATGATCCAGGCCGGCCTGAACCAGCTTATGCAAGGCCGCACTACGTTCGTAATTGCCCACCGCCTTTCCACAATTCGCCGTGCGGATCAGATTCTGGTCATCGAACAAGGCCTTGTGGTGGAACGCGGCAGCCACGCCGAACTGTACGCTCTCGGCGGACGATACTACGACCTCTACACTCGCCAGCATGGGGTTGAAGAGAATCTGTTCCTCGCGCCTGGCGAGGGCGATATCGTTCCCACTGAATAGCGCACCGCTGTTGTTGACCCCATCCAAATCTTGCCCTCGGTCTGCCTATAGGGCTGCAATAGGCGCGCTGTTTCTTGACGGAAATACCGCATTTTGAGAACCTGAATAGGTAACCAGAAAGCGGAATGGAGGTTCAATATGCGGGATGCCGCGCTGCAAGGCACCTATAAAGTTCAGGCGCTCGACCGCGCATTTGCGGTGCTTGATTTGCTTGGTGAAAGTGAAACTCCGCTGGGGCTGGCCCAGGTTGCCTCGTCCCTCCAATTGCACAAGAGCACGGCGCATCGATTTCTGATGGTACTTGAACGCCATCGCATGGTGGAGCGCACTGCGACCGGAAAATTCCGACTCGGCCTGCGGCTGTTCGACTTCGGCAATCGCGCCATCGAGCAGTATGACCTTCGCGACCGCGCGCAACCGCATCTGCGCCGCCTGGTCGCGGAGACGGAAGAGACCGCTCATCTTTGCGTTCTGGAGGCGGCCCGCGTCATCTACATCGACAAAATCGAGCCTGCCCGCTCGGTGCGGATGATCACCCGGATCGGTGCCAGCAACCCCGTGCATTGCACTTCAGTGGGAAAGGCGATTCTCGCCTTCCTGTCTCCGGAGCGCGCCACTGAAGTGGTCCGCCGAATCCGCTTCGAGCGCCCCACGAATCGCACCATCGCCACGCCGGAGGCCCTGCGCCTGGAAATGGAAAAAACCCGCCGGCGCGGTTACGCGGTCGACGATGAGGAACTGGAAGAGGGTTTGCGCTGCATCGCTGTCCCAGTGCTCGATGCGCAGCGCCAGCCCGTGGCCGCGATCAGCGTCTCGGGACCTTCGTTCCGTGTAACTGCGCAGAAGTTGCCCTCTATCGCCAACCACCTGCTTCAGTGCGTCCGGGGAATTTCGGTGGACATGGGATACGTCTCGACCGGACGAGCTGCGCGCGCGGCGGCCTGGACCGCCTGAGTCCGGGAATCCGTTTGAGCGACAGAATCAGGGCTTCGTTATTTCGCTGCTTCCTGGTTGCCAGGGCTGCAACGGCATTCGTGGCGATTCAGGGTCCGTTTGCGTCGAAAATCGACTGAAGAGTGGCATCAACGGACTCCAAATGAACTCGGTGTTGCCGCCCGGTAACTCCAATCGAACTGTATTCTGGTTGATTTTATTAGACCTATTCCGCATTCCGTCGCCCAAGCGGTTCTTTTCGGGGTGGAGGACGGCGGGGGTGCTATAAACCGGCCACACCCGTGACATTTCATAACGGCGCGCGGCGACGATACGGAAGCCGGGATGCTCTTCCACTGGAGTGTCGCCGGAAATAAGGTCGTTTGACGGAGCCACCCGAATCAGTAGGTTTAAGCACGGCTCTGCAGGAGGCTCAAGGGGGAAATCCCATGGGCCTACTCTCACCATCGAGGTCGACCGACAAGCGGGCCTGTCGTCACTGAAGATCGCAGGCCTAAAAAAATACGGGTGCGATGGCGGGTATTTCTTAGGCCATTCCAACCTGTCTGTCCCGTTTCTGGTCATCTTTCTGCACCCGACTCCCCCGTGGGAACAGCATCCGCACCTCCGGCTCCAGCGATCACTCCGTTAGGGGATCAGGGAAAGAGGTTGGCTCCGGCTGCGCGGACGGCGCCTGTGGAGCCGGAGCGGGCCTCAACCGCGACCGCTTTGCCCGAAACGTCCTCAGCAGAAGAGGATCCCGGTTTCAGCGGGCCCATGGCGCGGCTGTCGGTAGAGCTCGATGTCACGGTCCCGGTACGGGAGTTCCGGGTACGCAATCTGCTAGCACTCAGCAAGGGGCAACTGATCGAGTCGCAGTGGGTAAGCGGGGACGATATGCCGCTGACCTCGGGAGAGGTACAGCTGGCCTGGAGCGAGTTTGAGGTAGTCGATTCGCAGCTGGCGGTGCGCATTACCCGGTTGTCCTGAGCAGGCTCATGCCGGGGCGAGGTCGCCAGAGAGAATGAGGATTCAGGTGGGCAACGGGAGCAGAGAGAGTCAAACCCGCGAGAACGAGGCCGAAGCGGGGGCGGCTCGAGCTATCGGAGGATGGACGAGATGGCTTGTCGACCGGCTGCGCTCCGGCCCTAGCCGTCCGCCGCGGCTGGCGCTGATCGAACGCATTGCGCTGGCGCCGAGGCAATCCCTGTCTCTGGTGGAGGCCGATGGACGGCACTTTCTGGTCGCAACCTCGGCCGAGGGAGGGCCGGCGTTTTTTTCTCTCGATCCTGATCCCGCCCGCCTTAGGATCGCCCGCAGGCGCCAGCCCTCAGGCGGCGCCTCGAGGGTCTCATGGTAGCCGTTCTGTCGGCGCGCCTGGCCGCGTCTCCCGCTGCGCCGCTGCTGCCTGACCTGAGTTCGCGTCTCCATCCGTCGGACTCAACGCCTTGGACGATTCTCTTTGTCCTTACCCTGATCACGCTTCTGCCCGCCATCCTGATGGCCATGACGCCGATGGTCCGGCTGCTGGTGGTCTTTCACTTCCTGCGCCAGGCGCTGGGCACGCAGACCGCTCCCTCCAACCCCACCCTGATGGGACTGGCGCTGATGATGACCTGGTTCCTGATGACCCCGGTGCTCTCGCAGGTGGATCAGCAGGCGGTGACGCCGTTCCGCGCCGGCCAGATCACCGGACTCGAGGCCATCGACCGCGGCGCTCAGCCGGTCAAGCACTTCCTGCTGCGCTACGCGCGCGAGAAGGACCTGGCGCTGTTCACGGCCGCCGGACAGATTCCTCGCCCCAACGCGCCGGACGATCTACCCATGCGGGTGGTGGTTCCGGCTTACATCCTTTCCGAACTGAAGGCCGGCTTTGCCATCGGCGCGGTCCTGTTTCTCCCCTTCCTGCTGATCGACATGGTGACGGCCTCCATCACCACCTCGATCGGCATGTTCCAACTGCCGCCGGTGGTAATTTCGACACCCCTCAAGATCCTGCTGTTCGTGATGGTCGACGGCTGGAACATGCTGGCCAACTCGCTGTTGAAGAGTTTTTGAGGAGCCTCGAATGACACCCGACCTGGTTGCCGAGCTGCTGCGCCAGCTGATGAAAGAGTCCATGATCCTAGCCGCGCCTGTGCTGCTGACCGCAGCCTTGCTGAGCTTTGTGCTGAGCCTGTTCCAGACCCTGACCAGCCTGCAGGATCAGTCGCTGACCTCGGTTCCGCGCCTGGCCGCCGTGGCATTGCTCCTGCTGGTCGGAATGCCCTGGTTTCTGGAGCGGATGGCGGCCTATACGCGGTTGCTGCTTTCGGATCTTCACCGTTACCTGGGATGAGGAAGACAGCCTTCAGCTATCAGCCTTCCGCTTTCAGCTTTCGCATACCGAGAACCCGATGTATCGGCGAAGCTGGCAGCGAAAGGAAGGGGCTGAAGGCTGAGAGCTGAAAGCTGAAGCCGAGAGCTGAGGAACGATGCCCGACTGGACCTATTTTCTGAGCGCGATGACCCTTGCCCTGGTGCGACTGAGCGGCATGGTGGCCTTCGCTCCGTTCTTTTCCTCGACGGCGCTGCAGGTCCGGGTGAAAAGCGTCCTTGTGGGAACCATGGCCTTTCTTGTGGCTCCTTTGGTCGCTTCGCTGCCCAATGCCCAGGTTTCGCTTAGCTTTTCGGCACTTTTGGGCGAACTGGCCGTGGGGCTGCTCTACGGCCTGTCGCTGGCCTTGCTCAGCGAGATGCTGATCTTCGCCGGACAGATTGCCGGCCTGCAGTTCAGCTTCTCGCTGGTCAACCTGATGGACCCCGCCTCTTCCATTCAAACGCCTCTGCTGGGCGACCTGTTTCAGCTGATGGGCACGCTGGTGGTGATCACATCGGGCCTGGACCGGATCCTGCTGGCCTCCCTGATACGCAGCTTTCATGTGGCGCCGCTGGGCGTCTACGCGCTTTCGCCGCCCACCGCCCTGGCCATCGTGCGCGCGGCGGGCGGGATCTTTCTGGCGGCGGTTGAGCTGGCGGCGCCGGTACTCGCCGCCACACTGCTGGTCGAGGTCTCGATCGCGCTGCTTGGCAAGCTGAGTCCGCAGTTGCCGGTGATGTCGCTCACCGTGCCGCTCAAGACGATTACCGGCTTTCTGATCCTGACCGGCTCGCTGGCCCTCTGGCCGAGGTTCATTGAAGCCCGCTTCGGCGGCCTGCTCGATATGGCCGAGCGGTTGATCTCAGGCCGCGGCGCGGGAGCCTGACCGATGCCCGGAGAGCGCACCGAACAGGCCACCCAGCACCGCCGCGACAAAGCGCGCAGGGAAGGCGACATACTTCACAGCCGCGAGTTGTCCTCCGCGGCGGGAGCTTTGGCAGGAGTCATTGCGCTGGGGGCTTTTGGGGGCCGGATCCTGGAAGCCTGGCGCGGGGCCTTTCAAGAGTTTCTGCGGCTTGGCTCTCCGGCGCACTGGGAGCCGGCAATGATCGTGCCGACCCTGTTTGCCGCGCGCCGGCTGGCCATCGGGGTGCTCGCCCCGTCTGCCGTGGTGATGGCTGTGGTGGCGACCTCGGCACTGCTGGCCGGGCTGGTGCAGACCGGCGGGATCAGCTTCCACGCCGGGGCCATCGGATTCAAGCTGGACCGCGTCAATCCGGTCTCGAACATCAAGAACCTGTTTTCGCTGCGCGCAGCGGCCCGGCTTTTGAAGTCGCTGCTGCCCGCCTCGCTGTTGGCTGTATTCGCCGTTCAGCGCATCGCCAGGCAGTTGACCATACCCCCCTTCTCGACAGCAAGAATCGAGTTGCTTGGCTCGGAGGTCTACGGACTGCTTCTGGCCGCGGCATGGCTTCTGTTCGGCTGGTCGGCCGTCGACTACCTGGTGGAATGGCAGAGCCGGGAGTCGCGGCTCAAGATGAGCCGTGAGGATCTGCGTGACGAGTACAAGGAGACCGAAGGAAGCCCGCAGATCCGCAGCCGCATCCGCGGGCTACAGCGCCAGATGCGCCGCCGCCGCGTCAAGGCCGATGTTTCGAAGGCCGCCGTGGTGCTCACCAATCCCACTCACTACGCCGTGGCCCTGGGCTTCGACTTCTCCAGCATGGAAGCCCCCAAAGTGCTGGCCAAGGGCCGCAACCTGCTGGCCGAAGAGATCAAGGCCGAGGCGCGCTGGGCCGGTGTGCCGATCGTCGAGAACCCGCCGCTGGCCCGCTCCCTCTACCGCTCGGTCGAAGTCGGCCAGGCCATTCCCGTCGAGCTCTATGCGGCGGTGGCCGCGATTCTCGCCTATCTCTACCGCCAGCGCGTGGAAGCTGAGCTGCGGGAGCGCCGCGCCCGTGAAGGGCAGGCCGCCTCCGGCGGTTCGCCGTTTGGAAGGAGTTCCAGATGACGCGGCGCGCGCTTGAAGGAGGATCGCGATGAGTACGACCGCCCTGGCCGCCAATACGCTTCCGACCCAGTCGGTCTGGCAGCGTGTGCGCGAATACCTGCTGCCGCTGGCGGCCATCAGCATGATCTTCGTCATGCTCATTCCGCTGCCCGCCGCGGCGCTGGACTTTCTGCTGGCGCTTTCGATGGCCGCCTCGATCATCGTCTTCCTTTCGGCCATCCAGATCCGTCGCGCGGTGGAGTTGTCGGTGTTTCCCACCCTGCTGCTTCTGCTGACTCTCTTCCGGCTTTCGCTGAACATTGCCTCCAGCCGCCGCATCCTCCTGCACGGTTCGGAAGGAACGGCGGCGGCCGGCAAGGTCATCGAGGCCTTCGGCCAGTTCGTGGTGGGGGGAAACTATGTGGTGGGTTTCGTCCTGTTCCTGGCCCTGGTCGCGATACAGTTCCTGGTCGTCTCGCATGGCGCCGTCCGCACCGCCGAAGTCACCGCGCGCTTCACGCTCGATGCCCTGCCCGGCAAGCAGATGGCCATCGATGCCGACATGAATGCCGGACTCATCGACGAGGCCGAGGCCCGGCGCCGCCGCCAGGCCATCGCCCGGGAGGCGGAGTTTTACGGCGCCATGGACGGCGCCGCGCGATTCAACCAGCGCGACTCGCTCGCCACCATCCTGATTACCGCCATCAACATCATTGCAGGCCTGCTGATCGGTACCCTGCAGCAGGGCATTGAGCTGGGCGAGGCGGCCCGCACCTATACAGTCTTGACGGTCGGCGACGGGCTCGTGACCCTGATTCCCTCGCTCCTGGTCTCGGTGGCCGGAGGCATCACGCTGACCCGCGCCAACTCGGCGGGGATGCTGGGCGGCGAGATCAGGCAGCAGCTACTCGGCAGGCCCGCGACACTCTACCTGGCCGCGCTGGTCTCCTCCTGCATGTGCCTGATCCCGGGCCTGCCCAAGCTGGCCTTTCTTTCCGTAGCCGCCGGCCTGTTCTGGGCCGGGAAGCGGCTGTCGTCCCATCCGCTGGCTGCCCCGGCTCCCGCGCTTGCCGCAGGCGACAAAAAGAAGGTCGACCAGGCGCAGGGCGCCGACCTGGCCGGCTTGTTGCGACTTGAGGATCTGACCCTGGAAATCGGATTTCAGCTGATTTCGCTGGTGGACGAGAAGCAGGGCGGCCAGCTGTTAAATCGGGTGCGGACACTGCGACGCCACCTCTCTTCAGAGATGGGCTTCCTGGTTCCTCCGGTTCACATCTCCGACAACCTGCGCCTCAAGCCGCGCGAGTATGTGTTCTCGATCAGGGGAATCGAGATTGGACGCTGGCAGACCGAGGGAACGCAACTATTGGCTGTCTCCGGCGACCCGGGCCGCCGTCCCCTGGCCGGCCGCGAGGCGCGCGAGCCCGCCTTTGGCGTGCCTGCCATCTGGATCGCCCCGGCGCTCGAGGACCAGGCCATCGCCGCCGGCTACTCGGTCGTCGACGCGGTTACGGTCATCACCACCCACCTGGGCGAGATGATCCGCCAACACGCCTGGGAGCTGTTGAGCCGGGCCGAGACCAAGCGTCTTCTGGATTCTCTCAATGAGTCTCATCCGAAACTGATGGAAGAGCTGGTTCCCAAGCTGCTCTCCCTGGGGGAAGTGAGCCGGGTTCTTGAACAGCTGTTGCGCGAGCGGGTTTCGATCCGCGACCTGGGCGCGATCCTGGAATCGCTGCTCGAGACCGCGCCGGTGAACAAGAGCTTGGTGGCGCTGGTCGAATCCGCGCGCCAGGCCATGGGCAGAAGGCTGGTCAGGCCGCTGCTCGACGATCAGGGTCTGCTACCGGTTCTGCTGCTCGACCCGGCCCTCGAAGAAGAGATCCTCTCCTCGTTCGGCCCGGAGACCGGGCAGCGCCTGCTGGCCCCCGGAGCCATCCCGGCGACGCCCCTGGTTCGCCGCCTCACCGATTCTGTGAGGCAACTTATCGGCTCAAGCTCCGCTGCGGCCCTGCCCGTGCTCCTTGTTCCAAGTCCGGCCCGTTATCACGTGAAGCGGTGGCTCGAACCGGTGCTGCCGCGGCTGGCAGTGGTGGCCGCCGGCGAGATTCCACCGGAGATCCGGTTGCGCCCGGTGGGAACTGTTCGTTGAAGCGGAGAGGAGCGAGGGATGGGGATCGATGCGGCGTCTCGCAACAAGGATGAGTCGATGTCGCGGCGCAGAACGTCATCCGGCGGCTATCCTCCCGCGGCCATTGCGGCCAAGGCGCTTTCGGGCGAACAGGAGCGAGTCCTGCTCGAGCACCTGCCCATCGTGCGTTTTCTGGCCCGCCGCATCCACGAGCGGCTTCCCCAGCATGTCGATATTGAAGACCTGGTCTCGGCCGGCGTGGTCGGACTGATGGATGCCTTCTCCAAGTTTGATCCGGCCAAGCGCGTTCAATTCCGCAGTTACGCGCAGTTCCGTATCCGGGGCGCGATTCTTGACAGCCTGCGGACACTGGACTGGAGTCCGCGGGAGCTGCGCCGCAAGGGCCGGGCGGCCGAGGAGGCGATCCGGGCGCTGACAGCCAGGCTGGGGCACGCGCCCGGTGAAGGCGAGGTGGCCGCCGAGATGGGTCTCGGGCTCGAGGAGTACCAGCAGCTGCTGGGCGACTTGAAGGGCCTGGAGATCGGCACGCTGCACATGGAGCGCAATGAGGACTCGGGCGAGGAGGAACTGGCCTACGTGCCCGGCAGGCCGGATGAAGATCCCCTCTTCCGCTGCCTCAAGGGAGAGCTCGAAGAGCGCCTTGCCGAGGCCATCGCCAACCTGCCCGACCGCGAACGGCTGGTGATGACCCTTTACTACTACGAGGAGATGACCATGCGGGAGATTGGCCTGGCCCTGGGCGTGGTCGAGTCGCGCGTCTCCCAGGTGCATGCTTCGGCGGTCGTACATCTGAGATCCGCCCTCAAGGACCTGGCTCAGAAGGGGGCATTTGAGAACCCAGGCCCGCGCAAGGCGCCGCAGCGCGCCGTTCGCGCCGCAGGGTAGATACGGCAGGAGGTCCGATCAGTCGGGCTTGATGGCGCATTGTACAGGTACATGCAAGCAAGCAAAACTCCGATGGGAACCAATCGATCATGGAAAAAACACTGAAGCAGGACGAAATTGACGCGCTGTTTTCGGCTGCGCGCAGCTCCACTCCCGATGACGCGCCTGCCGAGGTGAGGGCTCGCGTGGTGCCGTATAATTTCTCCTCGGCGGGGCAGATATCGAATGAGCAGCTGCGCGCGATCAGCATGCTCAATGACCTGTTTGCGCGCAACCTGACTCATAACCTGGCGGCCTGGCTGAGAACCCGTTTCCAGGTCAACCTGGTTTCCGCCGAGCAGATTCCCTTCAATGAGTTTCTGCTTAGAATTCCCGAGATCAGCTATGTGGCTTCGGTGCGCCTGGAGCCGCTGGGCGCGCTCTCCGTTCTGCAGCTCGATCTTGGCCTGGCGCCCCCGGTCATCGATCTGCTGCTCGGCGGCGAGGGCAAGGACGGGCCGCTTCGCGAGCTGACCGACATCGAAGAGTCCATCCTGGGCTCGGTGGTCGACATCATCTGCCGCGAGCTGACCCTGGCCTGGCAGCCGGTCGGGCTGAGCTTCAACTTCGAGCGCCGCCAGATGCAGACCCAGGTGGCGCGCGTCATGTCGGTGACCGAAAAGACTCTCTGCCTGAGCTTCGAGATCCGCATGCCGCATAGCTCAGGGTTGCTCAACCTGGCATTTCCGGCCGTGGTCGCCAACACCATTCTTCGCCGGCTGACCACCGACTGGGGCCGCCGGCGCCGCCATGCCGTAGAGACCCGTGCGCGCGTGGAGGCGAACGCCCGGCACATTCGCTTTGGCTGCTCGCTCCAGCTGCCCGCGGTACGGCTCCGGGCGAGCGAAGTGGAGGAGTTGGCCCCGGGGAGTATCCTGCGGCTCGGGCTGGCAGCCAATTCGCCGCTTTTGTGGAGAGTCGGCGGTCAAACCGTCTGTACCGCCCAGGCAGTACGCCAGGGCCCGCACCGCGGAGCGCGCATCGAGCAGGCCATGGCGGAGGATACCGAATGAAGACCTATCAGGAGTGCTGGGTCCAGGTCGCCTCGAGCCTTCTTTCACAGGCCCTGGCGGGGGAGCCCAGTCTGTCCGACTCCTTTCCCAAGCCGCTCCCAGGAGGATCCATCGCCTACGCGGCGACCCTCTCCGGAGACCTTCAGGGCCGCTTCGCCGTGATCCTCGAAAAGTCTATTCTGGAAACGCCCCTGATGGGCGAGGGGATGGATCAGAAGTCGGGCTGGGGCGAGTTGCTGCGCGAAACGCTGGAGGCGGCCTCGGGCGAGTTGCTGGCCGCAACCGGCAAGAAGTGCCGGGTCGAGCAGTTCGAGGAGACTGCCGACGAGAGCCGGATCTCGCGGGCCTTCGAGCTGAAGTCCGGCGATCGATCCTGGACCATCCTGGTCCACGACCAGGTGCGGGACGCCGAGCCTGCCTCTTCGCCGGAGCCCGCCAGACGCACCCCCGCTCCTGCTTCGGCTTTGTCTCCGGCCCCTTCGGTGCTGAGCCCCGGCCTGGAGCTGCTGCTGGATGTCGAGCTCGAGGCATCGCTGCGCTTCGGATCCTGCGAGATGCCGCTGGGAGAGATTCTCAATCTGGGACCTGGCGATGTGGTGCAGCTGGACCGTCATGTCGCGGACCCCGTCGACCTGATCGTGGGCGACAAGATCGTGGCCTCGGGCGAGGTGGTGCTGGTGAACGGCAACTTCGGCCTCCGGGTCACGGCGGTGGCCGAGCCGAGAAAGCGACTGGAGAGCATCCGGTGCCTCTTCTAAGCCGCCGGATGCCGGCGAATGCGACGGCGCCGGCAAATCCGCACGCCGATCTGCCGGTCTCGCTGCTCCCGGCTGGATCGCACCCCCCGGATATCGTTCCGCCGGCCGCTCAGAGACGCGTTCGGTTCCATGAGGGCAGGAATGAAACTCCGGGGTTCAAAGTGCAGCGCGGCGCGGGCCTGCTTGAGACCTGTTCCAACCCCCATTGCGGTTCCGGCTGGCTCAAGCTGTGGCGCAGCCGCAGGGCGCCGGTCTTTGAGGATGGATGGTGCTGCTCGAAGGCCTGCACCAGGGTGCAGGTCGAAACCGCGCTGCGGCGGGAGCTGGACCTCGGCTCCGCGGCGCACGAGACACACCGCCATCGCATTCCTCTGGGGCTGGCCATGCTTGAGCGGGGATGGATTACGGGCTCCCAGCTGCGTGGAGCGCTCGAAGCGCAGCGGTCGGCCGGCGGAGGAAGGCTCGGCCACTGGCTGATCCGCCGACAGGGAGTGAGCGAACAACTCGTGACCAGGGCCCTGGGCTTGCAATGGAGCTGCCCGGTGCTGGCTCTGGAGTCCCGCGATCCGGGCCTGACGGCGCTGATGCCCCGCCTATTTGCGGATGCTTTTGGCGCTTTGCCGATCCGGGTGGCCGCGGAGAAGATCCTGTACCTGGGCTTCGAGGACCGTCTCGATCCGGTGCTGGCGCTGGCCATCGAGCGGATGACCGGGCTGCGCGTCGAATGCGGTCTGGTCCCGGGATCTCTATTCCGCCCCGCGCACGAGCGCATGATGAAGGCTCGTTATCCTGGCGTAGAGCTGATCGAGGCCGGCTCCGACGGGTCTCTCGGGAGGGTGCTGGCCCACGCCGTCGAACGCGCCCGGCCGGTCGCTTCGCGGCTGATCAGGGTGCACGAGTGCCTCTGGCTGCGGATGTGGCTTCGTCCTCAATACGGCGTCGTGCCGGAGCTCGATTCGGTCCGGGACCTGATCTGTGCGGCGGGCGGCAGCTGATTTGAACTCATGGAATCGCCATGGCCGCCGATAGAGAACTTGAGCAGAGGAGTTCCGCGATGAGCGAAGTTCGAGCCCTGATTGTTGATGATTCCTCGGTGATGCGCAAGATTGTCGAGCGCGCGCTGCGCCAGGCCGGCCTTGATCCACTGATCGTCAAGGAGGCTGGCAGCGGCACCGAGGGGTTGGAAGTGCTGAAGACCACCAGTGTCGATTTGATTCTCTCCGATATCAATATGCCTTCGATGGACGGTCTCGAGTTTCTGCGTCAGATTCAAGCCCGGAATCTGGCTCCGGGGGTGCCGGTGGTCATGATCACCACCGAGTCGAGCGAGGAGCACGTGAAGCAGGCGATTCAGGCCGGAGCGCGGGGTTACATCCGCAAGCCGTTTACGGCCGATCAGGTGAAAGAGAGAGTACTGCCCCTGCTGCATGCCGCGTGAGCTGGGATCGGGACGTACCTGGTTGGAATGACCGGAGGCGAGAAGCGTGATTTTGAACGGCGTGCGATTGGTGGCGAGTCAAAGAGCGCGGCAGAATGCTGGCCGCGAAAGGGAGTGTGTGATGCCGGTATCGTTGCGGGAATCGATGCAGATGGTCTCCGATCCAAAGAATCTGGATGTGAGCGTGGGGGAGGTTTTTCAATTGATGCTGGGGCTGCACTGCGATCGCGGCGAAGCTCGGATCGGCGACCCGGGTCTGGAATCGGTGACCGCGGTGGTCGGTTTCGGCGGTCTTTTGAGCGGAGCCTGCGTCTTTCATACCGGCGGCGACTCGGCGATGAAGATCGCCTCGCACATGACCGGTATGGAATTCACCACGGTCGACGACACTGTCAAGGACGCCGTAGGCGAGATCTGCAATATGCTGGCCGGTGCGTGGAAGGGCAAAGTACCGGAGTTGGCGGCCAACTGCGGCCTCTCCGTTCCTGCGGTCATCACCGGCAAGAACTATAACCTGCATGTCCAGGCTCCCGAGTTTCAGCTGCACCACGACTACCGCTTCGAAGAGTCCGAGTTCTCCGTGACCATCGTCTGCGACGGCCTTCAATAATCTCCGGCCTCGCATTCCGGGCCGTCGCATTCCGGGCTCATAGCAATGCTGCCCGGGCATCGCATGGAACCGCGGTTGGCTTCGGACCCACGGCTCGGCATTCCTAACCCGCTCTAATCCGCCCCGCGCATTTTCGGTCCTCTTGCTGCAGGCTCTCCTCGGCGTAGGCATTTGTTCCGGGGAGCAAGCGGGATGGACAGCGGTTATTATGCGGCGATGAGCGGGCTGGTGGCCCGCACGCAGGCTTTGGATGCGGCGGCGGCCAACCTGGCCAATGCCGGAACGCCCGGCTACCGGGCCGAGCGAGAGTATTTTCGCAGTGTACTGCTGGGCCCGGATGCCCTCGATTCCCAGCTCGGACAAACCGTGAACAACTTTGGTTTGCTGGGCGGCGATCGGCTGAGCATGTCCCAGGGCGCCATCCAGCAGACCGGCAATCCCCTCGACCTGGCAATCGAAGGCCAGGGATTCTTTGCCGTTCAAACACCGAACGGAGTCCGCTACACCCGCGACGGAGGCTTTCACCGCGACCGGAGCGGCCAACTGGCGACCGCGAAAGGCGAGCCGGTGCTTTCCCCGGCCGGGCAGCCGATTCCTCTTCCGCCCGGAGAGGTGACGGTGGGCTCGAGCGGCGTGGTTTCCGTGGCCGGCGGAGCGGTGGCATCGGTGGGTCTGTTCACCTTTCCGGCAGGCACAGAGCTCACTCCGGAAGGTTCCAACCGTTACGTCGCCCCCCAGGGGGCGCAGGCTGAGTTGTCCCCGAATGCCTCCGTCCACGAGGGTGCGATCGAGTCCGCCAACCAGGATGTGATCGAGGGCTCGCTGGACCTGATCGTCAATCAGCGCCAGGCGGAGATGATGCAGCGGGCGCTTACCCTCTTCCATACCGAATTCAACAAGTTTGCAACCGAAGATCTTCCCAGGGTATAGCGACTGAGGGACTGAGGGACTTGGGGACTGAGAGATTGAAGTTCCGGGCGGCAAGCTGACCACGGACTACCGATAACCGACCACCGTGCATAGGAGGCGCACCCAAATGATTCGAGCCTTGTACACAGCAGCCAGCGGCATGAGCGCGCAGCAGATGAATCTGGATACGATCGCCAACAATCTGGCCAACTCTTCGACCACCGGGTTTCGCCAGCTGCGCCTGCAGTTTCAGGACATGGTGTACCAGAACCTGGTCACGCCCGGTGCTGCGCAGAGCCAGAATACCGTCTCCGCCGGATTGCAGATCGGACTGGGCACCAAGTCCGCGGCCACCGAGGTGATTAACACGCAGGGCGCGCTCAACGAGACCGATAATCCCCTCGATGTGGCCATCCAGGGCAGCGGGTTTTTCCAGGTGCAGCGGCCCGACGGAACCATTGCCTACACGCGCGCCGGACAATTTCACCTCAACAACCAGGGCACCATCGTGACCACGGACGGCGATCCGCTGATTCCCACCATCACCATCCCCTCCAATGCGACGGCTGTGACCATCACCCAATATGGGGTGGTGAACGCAACCCTGGCCGGCCAGCAGAATCCCTCCCAGCTCGGGCAGCTCCAGCTGGCCACCTTCCCCAATCCCGGGGGGATGGAGAGCATGGGGTCGAATCTTCTTCAGGCCACGCTCAGCTCCGGGGATCCGGTGCTTGGCAATCCGGGAGGAACCGAGGGCCTTGGCACGCTGCAGCAGGGTTACCTGGAGAACTCCAACGTCGACGTGGTGACCGAATTCGTACAAATGGTACTGGCCCAACGGGCCTACGAATCGAACTCCAAAGTGATCAAGGCGGCCGACGATATGTATTCGCAGGTCAATAACATGACGCACTAAGGTTGAATGGTTGCTTGAGCTTGGGCAAGGCAAAATGCAGCACGGGAGTGGACCGGATGAAAAGGTTGAAATGGGCGGAGACGGCGGTCGCGGTGGGTTTGGGCGGGATGGCGCTCTTTGGCCAGGCGCCCGGAATCGTCGCGTCCTTCCACCCGCTGGCCCCGGCGTCAGGTTCCGACTCCGGAGACGGCGATCGCCGGGTCAACGCCGCTCGCAAGTTAATCCGCGAGTCAGACGATCCCACCACCGGCGACCGCTGGTTGTTGCTGCGCGACTCCTCCCATCCTGGCGGCCCGGGCCGATGGGTGCTTTCTTCTCCGGGGCCTGGCTCGGCCGGGACTCGGCAGCCGGGCATCGCCCCGGCGGCGCCTTCGCCAGTCATCCGGCCGGGAGATCGGCTGATCGTTGAACAGAATTCGGCCTTGATCCGCGCGCGGCTTGAGGCCGTCGCGCTCGGTTCGGCAGTGCCGGGGTCGATCCTGAACGTGCGCCTGCAGATTGGCGGCGGAGTGTTCAGAGCCGTGGCGCTCGGGCCTGGCCGCGCCGCGTTCGAGCCAGCCGGGGGTATCGAGCCATGAGGATGCGCAGTGCGAAAACAGTGGTAATTCTGCTGGCGGCGATGGTAGTTGCCAGCCCGGTTCCAATCGCGGCAAAGAAAAAGAATCCTCTGATCCCGGCGGCCAAATCCACTCCACCCGAAGCCGCGCTTCAGGCCTATATCGGCCGGGTGCGGGCCCAGCAGGCGGCGGAGATCAGGACACCGGGATCGATCTGGAGCCCCGAGGGCCGCCTGGTGCGGCTGGGTACCGACGCGAAGGCCGTCCGGCTGCATGACGTGGTCTCGATCGTGGTGACGGAGAGCCTGGAGGCCTCGACCGATGGGCAGGTAAAGAACTCCCGGGCCTCCAATGCCAGTTCCGGGTTGACGGCACTCTTTGGCGCCCTCAAAGCCGGCAACAACCTGCAGAATCTGCTCGGCATGACGGCCGCTTCGGGACTCACCGCCCAGGGGCAGAGCACCACCACCTCCAGCCTGACCACCACCTTCGGCGCAGAGGTTGTCGACGTTCTGCCCAACGGCATGCTGGTGGTGCAGGCCACGCGCCAGCTCACCTTTTCCGAGCAGACCCAGTTGATCAAGCTGCGCGGACTGGTTCGGCCGGAGGATGTGAGCGCGCAAAACCAGATCCAGTCTACAGCCATGACCGATCTTGAACTTGAAGTGACCGGAAAGGGCATCGTGAACGATTCCACGTATCGTCAGAATCCAATTGTTCGCTTCCTTGAAAGGCTGCTGGTGTTTTAGGAGCAGGGGATGGGAAAGAGGCAGGCCTTGCCGTTCTACGAAACCAATCAAAATGCAGAAGGAAGGCATGCGGCCCGGTGCATCGGGCGGCGTGTGTTCCTGGCCTGGGTTCTGGCGGTCTGTGCTGCTCCAGGATGGACTCAGGCTCCGAAACATAGCGCGCGGGTCAAGGACATCGCCGCGGTCGAAGGAATTCGCGATAACCAGCTGGTGGGCTACGGATTGGTGGTCGGACTTCGCGGCACGGGGGACAGCTCACAGACCGTTTTTCCGGCTCAGACCTTGGTCTCGGTGCTGGAGCGGATGGGGGTCACGGTTCCCCAGACCGGCTCCAACAGCGCGGCTAACATGCAGGTCAAGAATATGGCCGGAGTGTTTGTGGTGGCCACGCTACCGCCTTTCAGCCGGCCCGGCTACAAAATGGATGTCACGGTCTCGTCGGCCGGGGATGCTCGCTCCCTCGAAGGCGGCATCCTGCTGATGACCCCACTCTACGGACCGGACGGGCAGATATTTGCCCAGGCTCAGGGGGCCCTGGTGCTGGGCGGTTACATGGCTACAGCGGGGGGCAACAGCCGGCAGTTGAACCACCCCACCACGGCGCGGATCCCAGGGGGAGCGCTGGTGGAAAAGACGGTGCCCTTCGACCTGAAGACACTGCACACGGTCGACTTGATCATGAGTGACGCCGATTTTCACACTGCCGAGCACATGGCTGCTGCGATCAACCAAGCGCTGGGCGCCTCGCGGGCGCACGCCGTCGACAGCCGGCGGATTGAAGTGACCCCGCTCCCGGACGAGGATATTGCGGAGCTGATCGACAAGGTGGAGTCGGTTGAAGTGGAGGTTTACCCGCGGGCGCGGGTGGTGGTCAACGAGCGTACGGGCACGGTGGTGATAGGGGGCACGGTGCGGCTGCAGCCGGTCTCTATCCTGCACGGCGGATTGAGCGTCAACGTGATCTCCGAGGTAAGGGTGTCGCAGCCGAATGCGATCTCTTCGGGGACAACCCAGGTGGTCCAGCAGACCACCGTGCAGGCGGAAGACAAGCCGGTGAACAGTATTGATCTGAAAGAAGGAGCCACGGTGGAGGATCTGGTCCAGGAATTGCAACGCACCGGCGCGGGCGCCCGCTACGTGATCTCGATTCTGCAGGCGATGAAGGAGGCCGGCGCACTGGAGGCCGACCTGGAGGTGCTCTGAAATGACAGTGCACGCTCTTGGGCCACTGGCCGGATCGATCGGGTCGGCGAACGCGGCCTCCGGCATTGGCACAGCTTCTGGAGCGCCCAACCCGAAGCTGACCCGCGCGGCGCACGAGTTTGAGGCGCAGATGATGAAGGAGTTGCTGAAGCCGTTGACCGGCTCGTGCGCTCTCGATGGAGAAGACAGCGGCTCGGATGCGGGCCTCGGCTCCGGCGGCGCACTGGGGGAGTTTGCGACCGAGGCGCTTGGACAGGGCTTGAGCGAACAAGGCGGCTTCGGGATCGCCAGCAGAATCATCAAGGCGCTTTCCCATTCCAATACTCCTCTTGAAGGCGGAAAAGTAATCGGCAAAGTGCACGGAGATACCGTCATGAGAGCCTCTAAATGATTAAGGTGATTAGTAGAACTGCCGATAGACCGGGTGAGGAGCAAAGTGCATGGACATTCGCAGCAGTCTGGACGGTTTGAGATCACTGCTTGGAGTCAACTCTCCAACGCCGGCCGCAAACCAGGGTAAGAGCGTTGTTTCCGGCGGGGGAAAGAGCCTGGACAGCGATCGGGCTACCGTGAGCAGCGCGGCCAGCGAAATATCGCAGGCGGCAAACGGAGACGGAATTCGCGCGGACAAGGTGGCTGCCATTCAGTCTGCCCTGGCCCAGGGAACCTACAATGTGCCCGCCTCTGCGGTCGCGTCAAAGCTCGTGGAATCGATGCTGGGCGCGGAAAACTGACGGAGCCGCCGGTGAAGAAGGGAACTCCGATGATGTTTGCAGCAGGGGCGCAGCCTCTCACCCCGGAGCTAAGGGAGCTGGTGGGAGAGGCGACCAGATCGCTTGCTCGTCTTGACGCCGATCGTCTGGAAGAGCTTGCCGTGTCGTGCCGGGCGTTGAACCGGAGCCCGCTGCTTTTCGACCCCCAAAAACGAATGGAGCTCGCGCACCAGGCCCATGAGGCGGCCGGCGATATGGCGGTTTTCGCCCGGGTTCTGGAGGCCACCCGCACGAACCTGAAAGTGATCAAACGCCTGCGGGAGATGCGCTCAGGCCGACTGGAGTACCGGGAACAGCCGGAGACGGCCAAGTGCGCCTTAGTCTTAATAGAGGGCGGAAATGGGAACGATTAGTTCTGCATTCGGGATCATGTCCGGCGCGCTCGACGCGGACCAGGCCGCGCTCAACGTGGTGGCCAACAACGTGGCCAACGCCAACACTTCCGGCTACACCGAGGAGACGCCGGACTGGCAGCAGAACGCGGCCATCACGGTCAATGGCGTCTCGACGGGCGATGGTGTCAGTGAGACGGGCGCCACATCGCAGCGCGACAGGGTGCTGGAAGAAAGGCTTGACCAGCAGCAGCAGCTGGCTTCATCGTCAAGCACGAGGCTGGCGGCGCTCCAGGACGTACAGGCTTTGTTTACGCCCGATTCGGGTTCTTCCAGCTCCACGGCCGGCGACATCGGCAGCGACATCACCAAGTTCTTTGATTCCTTTTCGTCGCTGGAAGCGAACCCCACCAATGACGCCCTGCGCCAGGATGTGCTTTCAACCGCCTCCACCTTATCGGGCGATATCTCGAATGCGGCGGCCAGCTTGAACTCGCAGCGCGCGGCTCTCGATCAGGAGGCCACCGGCGTTGCCACCCAGGTCAACTCGCTTACCAGCGCACTTGCCCAGTTGAATCAGCAGATTCAATCCACCTCGCCGGACGGCGATGCCGGCACGCTGGAGGATCAGCGCCAGCAGGACCTGAGCCAGTTGTCGCAACTGATCGGAATCAACCAGGTTACGACAGAGAACAACGGACTCTCGATCACCACGACTTCCGGCCAGACGCTGGTTTCCGAAGGGCAGAGCAACCAGTTGACAACCGGCACCGTGAACGGTGTTACCGACATTTTCCTGGGTGGAGCCGATATCACATCGCAATTGGCCTCGGGCGGGGGCCAGCTGGGAGGCTACCTGACGGCGCGCGATACCGATATTCCCAACGCGCTCAGCTCGCTCGATCAACTGGCCTACGACATCTCCACCTCGGTCAACGCCCAGAACAACTCGGGAACGGACCTGAATGGCACCACCGGCACCGTCGCCAACCCGCTCTACATCTTCAATGAGCCTACGCAGGTCTCCGGCAGCGCGGCAGGTATGAGCGTAGTGATGACCGACCCTGATCAGATCGCGGCTGCCGGCGCCGGTGATGGGACGGGCGACAACTCGAACGCAACCGCACTAGCCGGCCTGGCCAGCCAGACCATTGTGAGCGGCCAGACGCCAGCCAATTTCTATTCCAATTTTGTCACCGAATTGGGCGCTACGATCTCCGGAGTGCAGTCGGAGAACACGGCACAGAACGCGTCCGTGACACAGCTTCAGACTCAGAACAACGCCCTGTCGAGCGTCAATCTCAACGATGAGGCTTCGGCGATGACCACGTTCGAGCGCAGCTACCAGGCGGCATCCCAGGTGTTTACCATGCTGAACACGATCATGGCATCGGCGTTGAACCTGGGAGAGCAGACGACAGTTTCCTAAGCCGGCGGAGAAGAACCCATGCGTGTGGACCCGAACTATCTCACTACCCTGGTCGGTTCGCTCGACCAGGTGCAGTCCAATGAGCAGCAGTTGACCTCCGAGCTTTCAAGCGGGGTCAGCATCACATCGCTGAGCTCGAACCCGGTCGGTGCGGGAGCAAACGTGCTGCTGCTGAATCAGATTCAACAGGACGATTCCTTCACGTCGAGCTCCAGCCTGGTGACGGGCCAGTTGCAGGTTGGCGATTCAGCGCTGGGCAGCGTGGTCTCGCAGCTCACCCAGGCCATCTCGCTGGCCACCCGCGCCAATAACGGCACCATGAATTCGAGCGACGTCAAGTCCATCGGCAATCAGATCTCCGGCATTCTCGATGAGGTGCAGACGCTGGCCAACACCAGCTACCAGGGCCAATACATCTTTGCCGGCGGCCAGACGTCCTCTGCTCCCTTCAGTACTTCAGTGGCTACGTCGCCCGGTGTGACTACCTACAGCGGCGACAGCGACATCAACTACCTTGAGATGCCGAACGGGCAAAAGATTCAGCTGAATGTGCCCGGCAATCAGATCTTTTCCGGTTCCGGCTCAAACAACGTTTTCGCCGCGCTGAACAGCCTGGTCGCCGATTATTCAAGCGGCATAGTGAATACCAGTCAGGCGGTCAGCGATACGACGGCTCTCAGCACGGCTCTGAACTATGTGTCGCAGCAGCGCGTGACCCTCGACAACTCCATAACCCGCCTGTCATCGGCTACAGACGCCGTCAGCAATGAGCAGACCCAGTTGACCAGTGCGCAGACCAACCTGATGCAGGCCGACGTGGGTACGGTTTCCACCCAGCTCTCGCTCAACGAAACCCAGCAGACGGCGCTTGAAGATGTGATTGCCCAGCTTGGATCGAGTTCGAACGACCTGTTCAGCAAGATCCAGGGCTAGTCTCGGTTCTCAAGGCAGTCCAATCTTCCTTCGCGGGCGTTGCCAAGTTACGACTGGTCGGTAAATCTCACAACTGAAACTTGACTCAGGCTTCGCAGTTTAAGTGGCCGGAATTACCTGATTCAGGCCTTGTTCTGCCTCACAAATCGACACGAAGGGGCCGAAAATGAACCAAAATGAGGCAAAAAGATGGGTTCTGTTTACCGTATGGTAAACTGGTCGCCGATCTTAAACCAATGATTCTATGCGACTTAAATTAGATCATACTGCCGTACTGGCCCAGTATTGGAGCAAAGGGGGGGAGGGGAAGCCGAAAAAACGGCTTACTTCCGACAGAACAGGCCGAGCACATACCAGACATTTCAGAGCGAGGCCAGAATTGAGCTTTGAGGCTTAAGGAAGCATCGACTCTGGTTTCGTTATGGTGCGGGAGATCGCCGGGAGACGGACTTGGACGCGAGGGGCTCACACTTCCAGTGTGCGCGTCTGCCCGGTAATCTTACGCAACCGGAGGACCATTCAGTGGTGGGAGATGCGGGCGAGCGCCCCGAGCGAACCTCTATACTCGATGCCAAGAGGGAATGCTTTGTTTGCTCCGCTTCGTTTTATCTGGAATGCGACGCGCGGCCACCGGCTGGCGCCGTGGAGGAGCCAGTATCTGCGCTGGAGGGTGGAAACCTACTCCGGCAAGCCGGCAGAAAGTCTTACCGCAGCGAGCGTGCTTGCCTTCGTTTGGGCGACGCGCTGGGAACTGCTTAGCTTCCTGGCCTGGACAGGGCGGCTGGAGCGCGAGGCTCGCAAAAGAAGTTGAAGGCTCGCTCGAAGACGGCCTCGGTGTGGCCCAACTCCGATCCCCTATCATCGAAGCTGGAGCTGTTTCTGGTATGAGAATCGCCGCTTCCCGGATTCTTTTCCTGGGTCAATTCTTGCTCTTGCCTGCAGCTTCGGTTTTCGCGCAGCAACTGCCTCCTGTCGAGGCTCCTAAGCCGCTGCCGACCGCGACCTCGGATGGGCCGACCCTGCGCGTCACCACCACCGAAGTGCTGGTTCCCACGCTGGTTGAAAAGCCCGGCGGGGACGTCGTCTATGGACTTAAGCCTGACGACTTTATCCTCGAAGACAACGGCGTGCCGCAGAAGATTCGCGTGCAGGAGGAGATGGATACGGCGCCCGTGGCGCTGGTTGTAGCCGTCGAGGAGGGCGGTGCAAGCGTTCTGGAATTTGACAAGCTGGCCAAGCTTGGCCCGCTGCTCGACCTGTTTCTTTCCGATCCGCGCAGCCGCGTGGCGCTGGTGGGCTTCGACTCCACGCAGCACCTGATTGAGGACTTCACGCACGCGGGCGACCAGGTGGACGACGAACTGAAGCATCTGGAACCGGGGGACGGCGGCGCTTCGATTCTCGACACCGTCAGCTACGCGGTGAATCTTCTCGAGGACCAGCCGAAGGAGTATCGGCGCGTGCTGCTGCTGATCAGCGAAGAGCGCGACCATGGCAGCAAACACACCAAGCCGACGCAACTGATCAAGAGAATTGGCGAGTCGGACGTGCTGGCGTTGAGCGTTTCGTTTTCTCCCTCGCGCGCCGAACTGGCGCACGATGTGAAGGACTCCGGCGACGATCGTACCTTGAATATGGTTTCAGCCCTGGTGATGGCGGTGAAGGCCTTCAAGAAGAATGTGGCCAAAGAAGTTGCGGTGATGAGCGGAGGGGAGTACACCACCTTCACCGGCGACAAGCGATTCGAGCAGCGCGTTGCCGATGCCGCGAAACACGTGCGCAACCGCTATCTGATCACCTTCAGGCCATCGGACCCGACGCCGGGGCTGCACACCATCCGGGTCAAGACGGTGCATGACTACGGCGCGCGGATCGTGGCCAGGGCCAATTACTGGAGGGCGGATGAGCCGTAGTGCTGCGGAGCGACCGCGTTCCTTCCCGGCGCCCTTTCCGGGCTGAAGAGGGTTGGCCGAAACACAGACTACCTCGGGACCATGGCGAGCGATGAAAACGGCTCGCCCCATATGATCCGAAACAATTGGACCTTGCCACCGTATCAAATGTAGTTAATATCACTACATTCTGGTCTGGAGGTCAATATGGATAAGCCCATCTCCGCCGCAGATGCCAACCGTGAATTCTCCCGGCTCTTGCAGGAGGTGAAGAAAGGCAGCAGCTACATTGTAACTAGCCACGGAACTCCGGTCGCCAAGATCGCGCCGGTTGCGCCGGGCAATCATCTCGCGGAGAAGGCCCGTGCATTGCTACTGGCCCGACTGGTGGGCCAGCCTGTCATGGAAATCGGCCATTGGACGCGAGAAGAGATCTACACGCGATGAGCACAATCAGAGTTGCGCTGGACACCAACATCCTGGTCTACGCCGAGGGACTCAATGGCCTGGTTAAGAAACAGGCTGCGCTTGAGTTGTTGAGGAAACTTCCGCAGGATTTGACCGTGGTGCCAGCGCAGACTCTGGGCGAATTATTCAACGTCCTTGTAAGGAAAGCGGGGCAGTCACCCGAAGAGGCCGGTGCATCCGTTCTCGGTTGGCGCGATTCCTATGACATAGCAGACACTACGGCGCGGGTCGTAATTGCCGCTTCAGATTTGGCCTCCCACCACCGGCTTGGCATATGGGACTCGGTTATTCTCGCTGCGGCTGCGAACGCCGGATGCCGGCTGCTCCTCTCGGAAGAAATGCAAGACGGCTTTACCTGGACCGGAGTTACTGTCGCCAATCCCTTCGCCTCCGCACTACAGCCGTTGCTCACCGCCATACTTTAGAGCACATGATAGTGCGCAGCCCAGCAGCCTGGGGTGAAAGTTGAAAATACAGAAAGTCGATCCCTCGGGGTAAAGCAGGTCGCGGAAAAAGTCACGTTCAAGGGTTTATTCGAGTATTGACTTTTACAGGGGCTGAACAGGCTGCGGAAAAAGTCCTTGAGTCTGGCGCGAATGCCTGAAAAGGCATCCCTCAGGGGCTAAAGCCCGCTAATTTTGTTGAGTTTATGTACGGGCTAAAGCCCGTACCCTTCACCCGTTCGAGGTTTCCCGCAGCCTGTGAAGCCCACGATCGATTTGATCGGCTTTATCGGCACAACTGAAGTCATCATGTCCTCTTACAAAGCCTTACCGGGGGGCTATTTTGCAATCATGTGCAAAGTTGTCCATTCCGTTCCTCTTGATGTGACTACCGCGAGACAGACAGTGGCCAGTTTGCTGCGGCGGATGGTCCCGTCCTACCCAAAGCATATGGGCGCGTTCGATGTTTACGGGATAGTCCATTCAGGTCCTGGCCGGAACTGGACGGAATGAAATGAAGGATAGGGTTCAAGAAGCGCCGCCGCGTCCGATGGCCAGAACCACCGGATTTCTTTATCTGCTCTACTTCGTGACGGCAATTCTCGGTCAGTTCATGGTGGGCCACAGACTTACTGTCTCCGGCAATGTCACCAACATCATCTCGACCTTGATTTATGTGGCTGTGACCGTTCTCTTCTACGGTCTGTTCAAGCCGGTGAGCAATAGTCTCTCTTTGCTGGCCGCGCTACTGAGCCTCGCTGGGTGCCTGTTCATGTCGCTTGGGCTTATTCATATCCAATCCCGGATCAGCCCGCTGTTGTTTTTCGGTCCCTTCTGCCTGTTGATCGGCTATCTCATCCTCAAGTCGAGCTTCCTTCCTCGCTTTCTGGGCGTGCTGATGGTCTTAGCCGGTCCAGGCTGGTTGGCCTATCTGATTCCAGGCGTTCCACTCTATCTCTCCCGCGGCATGATGGTTCTCGGTTTCCTCGTGGAACTATCGTTTTGCCTGTGGCTTCTGGTAAAGGGAGTGAACGTTGAGCGATGGCAGCAACAGGCGAGCGCAGCAAGTGCGTCAATCCAGTTCAGCGAGACCCCGCCTGCCGGAGAAGCGGGGAGAAAGACCGCGCCGCTTTGAGGAGGATGCCGCAATCAGCAATTGCGGCCGGTTGATGGCCTGAAGTTTCCCCCACCCTGTATTTAGCCGTCTCAGGTCCAATCCCAGTCAGCGGCGAAGTCCGGTAAGTATCGCCGACAGTCCGGCGCTCCCCGTAAAATGGCTGGGATTGCGCTCCCCCATCAACCGCCGATCATGTCATAATCGCATCCGGCGACACGGAATGGCTCTCGTCGTGTTTTTCAGAGGAATCAACGTTGGAGGGCACAGAAGATTTCGCCCCAGCATTCTGGCCCGAGAACTGGTGGCCTACGATGCAGTCAATGTGGGCGCCGCTGGGACGCTTGTGGTTCGAAAACCTGGATCGCGCGCGCGCTTTCTTGCTGAACTGCGACGAAGACTGCCATTCGAGGCGGAAATTGCGTTTTGTAACGGCAAGGATCTTCTCCGTTTGGAAATGGAGAATCCGTTTGGTTGTGAGCCATCGCGGCCCGACGCAGTTCGATTCCTGAGCATCCTGTCGAAGTCTGGTCACTGCACAGCATCCCCTCCGATCACGATTCCCGAAGGCGAAGAGTGGTATGTGCGGGTGATTGGGTCGAGAAGCCGGCTTGTGTTTGGAGAGTACCGGCGCCACATGAAAACAATCGGCTGTCTTGGCCAACTCGATCGACTCTTTGGCGCGCCGGCCACGACACGAAGTTGGAACATAATACTTTCGGTGCTGCGGATTTTACGAGCATGAGCAGCCGAAGGAGTGGTCGCGGCGGACAGCCTCTTTGAACCGAGAGAATCAACCTGCGGGTGGGGGGCGGAACGATCTTGGGTTAAGCGGAATAGCGCCCGGATCTCCGGCACTGCGGAGATCACCTTGGACGAGCGACATTTCGGCTTCGGCGCGCGTCGAGCGGAGTGGGATTGCATTGGGGTTCCGGCGGGCGGCGCAATAGCGTCGTGTCGAGCATTCATGTTAATCTCACATTAGACACTTTGAGAGTGGACCTGAGAAGACAAGAGGAGTAACACACGCCGTGCTGGCGACTCAAAAGAAATCTGCCGTAATCGAACGCTTCCGCACCCATGAAACGGACACCGGTTCCCCGGAGGTCCAAATTGCGATTCTGAGTGAGCGGATTGTTGACTTGACTGAGCACTTCAAGACCCACAAAAAGGACCATGCCTCCCGGCGTGGACTGTTGATGTTGGTTAGCAAGCGCCGCCGCCTGCTGGATTACCTGAAGACGCACGATTCCGATCGATATCGGGACGTGATTGGCAAACTCGGTATCCGCAAATAAACAGAAAGCAAACGTTGACCCGGAAGCGACCAGACCGGACGTTGGTCACGGCCCCTGTTCCTGAAGCACGTAGGGGCCATGGCGCCCCTGGCGAACTGAAGATGCCGCCAGGGCGTGCTCGCAGGTGTGCCTTCACGGCGTGCCTGGCGGCCATAACGGGAGACGCCTCTCGGGTGTCCTCTGGCCTTCGACCCGGCTCGATGAACTGCTCTCGCCACCCCTCCCGCCCGATCCGGCGCACCCACAAAACAAGTTTCCCAAGCGAAAAAATGAAACGAGGACTCTATGTCTACCAAGCATGAAGTTGCTGTCGAGCTTGCCGGCGGCAAACGGCTGGTCTTTGAGACCGGCCGTCTGGCAAAGCAAGCCTCTGGCGCCGCACTGGTGACCAGCGGTGAAACCGTTGTTCTTGCCACTGCGGTGGCCTCACCCGACCCGAGGGAGGGCATCGACTTCTTTCCCCTCACAGTCGATTACCGGGAATACACCTATGCCGGCGGCAGGATCCCGGGCGGGTTCATCAAGCGCGAAGGACGGCCCAGCGAAAAAGAGATTCTGACGGCGCGCCAGATCGACCGCCCGATTCGCCCCATGTTTCCGGATGGATTCCGCAATGAGACGCAGATCATCGCGCTGGTGTTTTCCGCCGACAAGGAAAATGATCCCGACGTGATCGGCATCAACGCCGCAGCCGCCGCGCTTGCCCTTTCTGACATTCCATTCAACTCGACCGTTGGAGCCGTGCGCGTGGGCCGCGTGGATGGCGAGTTCGTCGTTAATCCTACCTATGCGGAGCGTGCCGCAACCACGCTGAACATCATGGTCGTCGGGCACAAGGACGGCATCGTGATGATTGAATCGGGAGCCAAGGAAGAGACCGAGGAAGTGATCCTTGCCGCCATCGAGTTTGGCCACGATCAGATCAAGAAGATTGTTGCAGCCATCGAAGATCTGGTCTCGAAGGCCGGAAAGCCGAAGCGCGCATTTACCGCGCCGGAGTTCGATGAAGCTTACTACGGAGAGTTGAAGGCTAAGGTCGGCGACCGGCTCAAGGACGCGCTGGACACCAAGACGCACGGCAAGACCGAGAGTTATGCCCTGATCAAGCAGATCAAGGACGAACTGGCCGCCCAGCTGCCGGCCGACGACCCGTCAGCCAAGAAGAAGCTGGCGCATTACTACGAGGCGCTTCGCGAGCGGCTCTTCCGCGAACAGGTGACCAAGGAACGGATTCGTCCCGATCGCCGCGCCTTTAATGAGATTCGCGAGATCACGATTGAAACCGGCGTGCTTCCACGGACGCACGGATCGGCACTGTTCACGCGCGGCGAAACGCAGGCTTTGGTGACCGCGACGCTGGGCACAGCCGACGACGGCCAGCGCCTGGAGAGCTATGAAGGCGAACAGAAGAAAAACTTCATGCTCCATTACAACTTTCCGCCCTTTAGCGTTGGCGAGACCGGCCGCATGACCGGTGTGGGCCGGCGCGAAGTGGGCCATGGCGCTCTCGCGGAACGGGCCATCACCGCGGTTCTGCCGAGTGCGGACGAGTCTCCTTACTCGATTCGAATCGTCTCCGACATTCTGGAATCCAACGGCTCGTCGTCGATGGCTTCGGTTTGCGGCGCAAGCCTGGCTCTCTACGACTCGGGCATCGCCCTCAAGGGCTCGGTGGCCGGAGTCGCCATGGGGCTGGTGAAGGAGGGCGACGATTACGCCATCCTCACCGACATTGCCGGCGCGGAAGACCACTACGGAGATATGGATTTCAAGGTGGCGGGGACGCGCAAGGGGATTACCGCCCTACAGATGGACATCAAGATCGGCGGTCTGACACGCGAGATTCTTTCGCAGGCCATGGAGCAGGCGCGGCAGGGAAGGCTCTTCCTGCTGGACAAGATGGATGCGATTCTCGATGGTCCTCGCCAGGAGCGCTCGGCTTATGCGCCGCGCATTGAAACGGTGCAGATTCCTACTGACAAGATTCGCGATCTGATCGGCAAGGGCGGTGCAACCATCCGCGGCATCATCGAGCAGACCGGCGCCAAGATCGACGTGGACGACACGGGCCGGGTGAGCGTTGCCTCGTCTGACGCCGACGGCCTTAAGAAGGCGCTGGCCATGATCAGCGATATCACCGCGGTTCCCGAAATTGGCAAGATCTACCTGGGCAAGGTGGTGCGCCTGGCGGAGTTCGGCGCATTCGTGGAGTTGTTCCCGGGCACCGATGGCCTTCTTCATATCTCCGAAATCGCAGAGCATCGCGTGAAGGAAGTGAAGGACGAACTACGCGAGGGCGATCAGGTGATGGTCAAGGTCCTGGCCATCGAAGGCAATCGCATCAAGCTCAGCCGAAAGGCCCTGATTAAGGAACAGAAGGCCAAGTTGGCCCAGACTGCGCTGCCGGAAGCAACGGAGCCGGAGGAGGCGCCGCCCGCGCCGCGCGCATTTCAAGCCGCGCCTGTACAGGCGCCGGTGAGGCCGCGGAACGAATTTGATGAGCGCCAGCCAAAATCGAATCAGAGCACGATCCTGATCGAGGGCGGCGAAGATTTCGACGAAGAGGGAACCGAAGAGATCGACGAATCGAGTGAGCCGAACTTCAACCGCGCCGAGGGCGCGCCCGTTCCAGCCGCGCAACCCTACGGATCGGGACGTCCGCCTGCGAACAACAACAATCGCCGGCGTCGCCGTCGCCGTCCTGGTGGCCCCGGCGGTCCTGGTGGTCCCGGTCGTGGACCAGGCGGGGGGCAAGGGTAACGCAGAAATTGAGAACGCACCAAGGCCCGGAGCAAAATCCGGGCCTTGGTGCGTTCAAGCACGAATTTTTTGTTGTTCATCTCCCGCAGGCAAGGAATCAGATGACGGCAGCGGCGACGAGCCTCCGGAACCTGTGCGTCTGGACTTGTTTTTGTCCTCATACATGCGGCGATCGGCTGCGATGCGCAGCGCTTCGGTGGAAGAGGCATCCTGCGGAAACACCGCGATACCCACACTGGCGCCCACCTGCACGATGTGATCACCCACTTTGATCGGCTCGCGGAGAAGTTCCATCAGCGAGCGGCCTACGGACCCTGCGTCTTCACGGGTTGTGGGCTCCTCGAGAATGATAGAGAACTCGTCGCCCCCGGTTCGGGCCACGGTATCGATTCGTCGCACCCGCCTGGAAAATGCCGCGGCTACCTGCCTCAGCAACTGGTCGCCCACGTGATGGCCGAAGGTATCGTTGACTTGCTTGAAGTGATCCAGGTCCACCAGCATCAGGGCAGCCTGCGTTCCCGTTCGGCGCGCACGCGCCAGCGCGCCGGCCAGCCGGTCCTCGAAGAGGCGGCGGTTCGGCAGTCCAGTCAACTCGTCGTGCAGAGCGAGGAACTTGTTGTGTTCGATCTGGTGCTCCAGCAGAAGCAGGATCATGCCCACGGCCACTACATATTTGGGGAGGTTCCAAACCTCCTGTTCGATGTGCAGTTGCGGCATCAACATACCGAATGCAGGCGAAGCGATGAAGATGCTTGCCCAGGCAAAGAATCCCGCGATGGCGATGAGCGCGCCCGTAGTTGAAGCCCGGTACACCATCCAGAAATGCAGAAAGCAGGCGAGGTATACGGCAAGAAAGACTCCGTTCAATGCTAGGACAGTGCCGTGATCGGGCCTGTTTTGTACTGCTAACAGAAACAGAGCCAGCGCACAGTAGACGCAGACCAGCATCCAGCGAATCCGATGTACGACTCGTCCTAAAGTCAGCACGGTCACCGCCAGAGGCCCAATCCCGATCAGAGCAGCGGACGGAATCAACGCCCAGGAAGCTGCCGGGCCGAAGAACAGCAGGCCGACGTAAAGGGTAATGGTTCCCAGAAGCACACAGACCATTAACGGGCTTGAGGACTGCTTGCGATAGGGTACGCAGGACCATGAGAAGATCAGCCCTCCCCATGCCAGGGCGGAGATTCCGATAAAACCCGCCAACTCTCCCATCCACCCCGGCAACGGTACAAGGATCGACATCAGGAAATGCAGATCGATCAGCAACCAGCCGGTGAGCCAAAGTCCGGAGACAGCCATTTGCCCGCGCCGCGCCACGGAGGCGAACGCGCAAGTTAACAGCGCGACCGCTGCGAGATCCGGAAGCTTAGTCCAATCCACCTGCTCCACCCTGGGGAAACAAAGCCCTTAACCTATAGGACGACATCGGCGACTATCGTTTCAAGATTCTATCTACTTAAGACGCCACCCCAAAACCTTTGAGTAAACTTTGGTAATCAATGGTCATTCCACCCCTCGTTCATCGTACCGCAAGCGTGGCCTTGATTTTCATCATTGCGCTTTTTATTCGACAGGTGAGGACGGCTCTCCCGAGTCCGAGATGATTGCGGCAGGCCGAGCCTCACCCATCGTGCTTAATGAAAGGGATAGGACCGCCGATAAGTAATCTGCCGGGTGTACGCGCCCCGGATATCGCTTGACTCCGTTGATCGAGGGCCAATGATCTCCCTGAAAAAGTATCTCGATTCCCATGAGAGCGGCCGTTCCTCGCCGGAACAGGACAACGGGCAGATCCTTGCTGCCGCCTTGTCAGCTTATCGGTCTGCGCTGGCCGAGATGGGTGATTGCAGCCTGGTCGCTTGTCCCGGAATCGGCAACGAACTGAAGCTGCGCCTCGAAGAAGTGAAGTCCCAACTCTCCAGCGTCGTGGCGTGCCAGGCTCTCTCCGCCACCGAAGAGGCGGTGGCCAAGCAACTGCAGGGTTGGGGACGCAAGGTTGCGGACCACAGCCAGCAGAAGACTGCCGAAGTGAAGGAGTTGCTCATCACCATGGCGCGGACCGCCGAATCGGTAGGGGTCCGCGATCAGCGCTGTGCGGGACAATTCAACGAGGTCACGACCCGGCTGAAGAAGATTGCCAGCCTCGATAATCTCACCGAGATTCGCGCCTCGATCGAGAGGAGCGCCATCGAACTGAAGTCATCCATCGACAGAATGACGGAGGAAGGAAAGATCGCCGTAGATCAGTTGCGAAATCAAGTCTCCGCCTATCAGACCAAGCTTGAAGAAGCCGAGAAAATCGCCTTCCGCGATGCGCTGACCGGTTTGAGCAACAGGCTGTACATGGAAAATCAGCTTGGGAAACGTGTCGCAGCCGGAACTGCCTTCTGCGTTGGCATCGCGGATATCGATGCTTTCAAGCAGGTGAACGATCAGCACGGCCACATGATCGGCGATGAATTGCTCAGGCAGTTCGCGCGCGAACTCACCTCGGCGTGCCGCGCGAGCGATGTGGTTGGGCGCTGGGGCGGCGACGAATTCATCATCCTGTTTGACGGCGGCCTGGCTCGGGCCGATTCTCAGCGGGAACGGCTGGAGAAGTGGGTCTGCGGCAACTACACCATTCCCATCAGTTCCGGAGAGATCAAATTGCGCGTGCATGCTTCGATTGGAATGGCCGAACATGCTCCGGGCGAGGGCCCGAAGGACGTGCTCGCCCGGGCCGATGCGGCCATGTACAAGCGAAAGGCTGAATCGCGCGCGCTGACCCAGGCCGGGCGAAACGGCCTGCTTGGCGCCGCCAGGTAGAGCAGGCCGATATCGGCTTCCGAGCGGAATAAAGAGTTCGACCCCGGAAGTCGAGACGACCCGCTCACGCCGGCGTCGCAAATCCGGGCGTTCGTGACAGCCGTCACGCTTGATGCTGCTGCTTGCCCATTCATGAACGCGGTGCGCGACAAAACCAATCGTGAATCCTACAGCCATTCTTTTGCCCATCCAATCTTGAGTTTATTTCCGCCCGGCGAGAAGGTTGACGTATGCCCATCTTGAGCAAACGTTATGGTCGGGCGAATGAAATATTCCAAGCGGAGCCTTTTGAGTCCGCTTTGGCCGAAAGGCGCTCGACTGTGAGCGCACGGCCTTAAGAAAGGCAGAGATGAGGCTACTGATCGCCGAAGACGATAAGGCCCTGAGTTTGTTTCTGACCCGCGGATTGGAGGCTGATGGGCATCGCGTCCAGGTGGCTTTGGACGGGGGCGCGGCCGTGGAGGCATTTCGCCAGCAGCTGCCGGATCTGACCATTCTCGACCTGAATCTTCCCGTCAAAGACGGGGAGCAAGTGCTTAAGGAGTTTCGCACTCTCGATGCCGATTTGCCGGTACTCATTCTGACGGCGCGGCAGGAGGTTGATACACGGGTTCGGTGTCTCGATCTGGGCGCCGACGACCTGATGATCAAGCCCTTCAGCCTCCATGAGCTGAGGGCGCGCTGCCGGGTGCTGTTGAGGCGCAAGCGGGAAGCGCGCCTGGAACTGCGGGCCGGCGACCTGGAACTCGACCGGCTCAATCACAGCGCCCGCCGCGCCGGCCGGCCCATCGTTCTTACCAACAAGGAATTTGCGCTGCTCGAGCATCTGATGCTGAACCGGGGCCAGTGCGTTTCGCGGCTGGAACTGCTGGACTCGGTGTGGAACCTCGAGCCCACTCAGACCACCAATATCGTCGATGTCTACGTCAACTATGTCCGCCGCAAGCTCAACGATCCAGCACCGGGCCAACTGATCCGCACCGTGCGAGGGAGCGGATATACAGTGCCCTCCGAGGCACAACTGGCTCTGGCCATTCCCCAGACGGGAGAGCTTCCATTGTCTCGCTCAAGCGTCTCTGTTCCCATTCCGATGCCGGAAATTCAATAGCGCTTTCATAACCTTTCATCTTCGAGGAGATCCTGCATGCAGCCTTACGCCGTTCCCGTACTTCCCGTCCATACCCGTATCCATCCCCGGAGCGCACTGGTGACCAGCGCCGACCTCAGCTTCCGCCAGCGGCTGCGGCAGATTCTAACCGGCCTGAGGTGGCAGGTGAGGGAGGCTGAGGGCGGCGCCCAGGCATGGGCTGAAGCCGAGTCTTCCGCGCCGGAGGCGGTGATTATCGACTCCTGGCTGCCGGACCTCGATCTGACCGAGTTCCTGAGTGATTTTCGCGGCAAATTTCCACATATCGACATCGTCATGGCCTCGGGTTCGACCGCCGAGGAGAGTCCACGCGGCCCTTACCGCCAGGAGCTGCTCTATGCCATGCGCCGCTGCCAGGACACGGATACTGCAGTGTGGAATACGGCGCCGGCGCTTTCGGAATTGAAACCGCAGCGGGACGCGGGAGACGGTACTGAGCGGGTGCGCGATCCAGCAGAAGAGATGGAGACCCGTCCCCCGAACCCCCTGGCGGGATTCGCCGCCGGTCCGACCCTCGCAACGCATGGAACTCCGCTTAAGATCGGACCGATTCCCGTCGAGATGCCTCCCCGCGGCCAGGGGCACAGCACCATCGAACGGCTGCCTGAGCTGGTGGGCAACGCGCCGTGCATGCTTGAGGTGAGCAGGCGCGTACGGCTGGTTGCCCAGCGGACCACCCCTGTGCTGATCGAGGGTCCGACAGGGTCGGGCAAGGAACTGGTTGCCGAGGCTCTGCACCGCCTTTCGCTCAGAAGCCGCAGGCCGCTTGTGGCTATTAATTGCGCGGCCATACCGGAAGCGCTGCTCGAGGCCGAGCTTTTCGGCCATACCCGCGGAGCGTTCACCGGCGCCGTGCAGGGGAGAACCGGGCGGATCGAATCCGCCGATGGCGGAACGCTGTTTCTCGATGAGATCGGCGAAATGCCTTTAGCCCTTCAAGCCAAGCTGCTGCGCTTTGTCGAATGCGGTGAATTACAGCGGGTGGGCGACAACGAGACCGTAAAAGTCGATGTCCGGATCGTGGCGGCCACACACCGCCCGCTTGGGGAACTTGCGGTCTCCGGCAACTTCCGCTCCGACCTTTATTACCGGCTGGCGGTGTTCCTTGTCCGTACCCCGGCATTGGCCGAACACGCCCAGGATCTGCCCCTGCTCATCTCCCACTTCATGCAGCAGATGGGCCGCCAGGGCCCCATGAAGCGCGTCGATGACAGCGCCATGTCCAAGCTGATGGCTTACGCCTGGCCGGGCAATGTGCGTGAACTGGAACACGTCCTCGAGCGCGGCTCTATTCTCGCCGGAGACCGGCCGGTTCTTTTGGCCGAGGATATCGACTTCGGCCTTTCGGTGAACTAGGAGCTGTGCAACATGAAGCAGCGGTAGACATCGACGGCGCCCAGGTGCAATCAGACCAGAGCAGCGAAAGTGAGCGGCGGGCATGGAAATCGAGACGAGACTAAGCGATCAGATCGCGCGCTATCTTGACCTTTCGGCGGCAGAGGCCAAACTTACGGCGGCGAACATGGCAAACGTCGACACGCCGGGCTTCCGCGCGGTGGGGATAGATTTCGAGGCCGAGATGCGCCAGGCGATGGACGGCGTGGATCAGGGCCGCCCGGCCCGGCAGGCGCGCATCAGGGCCGTCGATGGGTTGATCTCGCGTCCCGATGGCAACAACGTGTCGATGGATCGCGAAGGCCTCAACCTGGCCGAAGCGCAATTGAAGTTCAAGACCGGGGTGGCCCTGTTGAGGCAGGAATATCAACGGGTGATGGATGCCATCCATGCCGACAAATAGCCGGGGAAGCGCCGGGCCAGGCGAAGTGCCCGGTTTGACGCGCGGCTTCAGGATCGCTGCCCGGCGGGAGGCGGAAAGATGAACCTGTTTGGAATGATGGATGCATCCGGCGAGGCGATGCAGGCCGAGCGGATGCGCGCCGAGGTGGTCTCGGCCAACATGGCCAATGCGGAGACGACGCGCACCGCATCGGGAGGGCCGTACCGCCGGCAGCACGTTGTCTTCTCGGCCGATCAGGGCGATCCCGGCTTTCTCGATTCGATGGGATCGGCTGCTCAAAGTGCCGGCCTGAGCTCTCTGGCTGCCCAGACGTTACCGTCGCTGGGCGCGGGGATGCCTGGCCAGGCTGCGCCGGGGGTGCACATCACCCAGGTCATCGAAGATCCTTCGCCTCCGCTGAAGCGCTTCGATCCGGGCCATCCGGACGCGGGTCCGGACGGGTATGTCTCATATCCGGACATTAACCCGCTTACAGAGATCGTCGACCTGATGGGCGCTACACGTGCATATGGACTGAACGGCTCCGCCGTGCAGGCGGAAAAAGGCATGATTACCTCGGCTCTCGAGATCGCCAAGTCGTAGGCAACAATGGGGCGATATCCACAACCCCGGAGGAACTATGCAACCGATCATTCAGGCTCTCAACCTTACCTCGTCGACCGCGGCGAATCTCTTCGCCTCCAAGGCGGCTTTACCGTCCGCCGGTGGAAATCAAGTTCAATCGGCTCCCTTCTCCGATCTTCTGACCGACGCGGTGGGGCAGGTGAATCAGCTGGAAGACCAGGCGCATACCGCGGTGTCCGGGCTGATGACCGGCACGGGCGTTGATGTGCATCAGGCGATGATTGCGACCGAGAAGGCCAGCATGGCCTTTGAAATGGCGCTGGCGGTGCGCAATAAGGCCGTTCAGGCCTACCAGACCGTGATTGGAATGCAGTTCTAGACCGGCTGGCCAGTGGGCGGCTCTCTAAAGCCGGTGCGGCTGGCAGGCGGGAATGAGACGACTCCGAAGTTCGGAGTCGAAGCAAGAGCGGCGGACGCGAAGAAGCATGGCCACCGGAACACAACTGGAGAAGAGCGCCGCGGCGATACCCGCCCCTACCGGGCTGGGAGGCCGAATTGCCGCGCTACTCGCGTTGGGACGAGTTCGATGGGCGCAGCTGGCGCCTGCGCAGAGAAGCGGCGCCGCGGTGGCAGCGGGGCTTCTGGCGGCGCTCGTGGGCGGGCTGCTGTGGTACTCGCTGCGGACCGACTGGCGCACGCTCTACATGAACCTCGATCCGGAAGATGCCCGGCAGACCGGCCAGATTCTCACCCAGGCGCAAATTCCTTTCGACCTGACTTCGGATGGGGCCGGCATCCGGGTTCCGGCCGGTCAACTGGACAAGGCGCGACTGGCGACGGCCGGAAAGGGAGGCGTCAAGAGCGGCCGCCTGGGCTTCGAGATCTTCGACAAGCCGAACTGGGTGGGCTCGGAGTTTGATGAACAGGTGAACTACCAGCGAGCTCTCGAAGGGGAGCTTGAGCATACCGTAGGCACGCTGGCCGACATCGAATCGGCCCGGGTGCACCTGGTGCTGGCCCACGATTCGCTCTTCCGCGACGACCAGCGCCCGGCCAAGGCGTCGGTCGTCATCAAACTCCGCCATCTGGCCCTGGCCGACGGCGAGGCGGAGTCCATTCGCAATCTGGTGGCCTCGGCCGTAGATGGTCTTGCGCCGGAACATGTGGTGCTGGTGGATGCGGCGGGTCATCTGCCGCTTGGGCCCAAGACCGCCGAGGCCATCGAACTCAGCGCCGAACAGGCGCTCGAAGGGAAGCTGATCGCCACGCTGGAACCGGTGACCGGCGCAGGCAACGTGCGCGCCTCGGTCACGCTCGACTACGATCCGGCGGCCTCCGACCTGACCCAGGAAACCTATGATCCTGCCCAGACTGCGACACTTACGATGCAGCGGACCGAGCAGACTTCCGGACCCCAGCCGGTAGCGGCCGGCGTCCCCGGCACGGCGTCGAACGCGCCCAACTCGCAGGCACTCCCCGTCTATCCCCAGCAGTCCACGCTTCCGCAATCGGCAAAGACCGAGTCGGATACCTACGGGGTCTCGAAGACGGTCAAGCATGTGGTTGAAAATCCGGGCCGGGTGCGCAGGCTCACCGCGGCCATCGTGGTGAACGACCGCCTGACGCAGCCCGCCGGCAAAGGCAAGTCGGCAACCTGGCAGCCCCGCTCGACCGACGAGTTGCGAAATCTTACCGCGCTGGCGCAGGCCGCCGTAGGCTTCGACGGGGCGCGCGGAGATGCCTTGACGGTTCAGGATCTGGCCTTCGATGAGAACCGCTCGCTGCATGCGCCTTCCGTTCCAGCCCAGGTGCTTTCGACCGCGGAGAGCTCGCCTGTGCTGGTCAAATACGCAGCCCTTCTGCTGGGCATCATGTCGGTGCTGGCCTTTGGGGTTCGTCCGGCGCTGAGGCGCGCCGAAGGCCTCGCCAAAGAAGAGAAGAAGACCAAGGCGCATGAGCTGCACCCCGGCGCAGCACAGGCGGCGGAGAATGCCCTGCCTGCTCCGGAACCCCAGGAGCTGGACCCTGAACGGACCCGGACGCAGGAGATCTTCGACCAAGTGACATCGCACCTGAAGCGCGAACCGACGCAAAGTTCGCGGCTGCTGCAAAGTTGGATTCATTCGGATTAGGGAGAGAGCGAAACTTGCCAGAACAGGAAACCGAGAACGGGACACCGCGGCGGAGGAGCTCTGGAAATCTCTCCGGAGTTCGCAAGGCAGCCGTGTTGCTGGTCGCCGTGGGCGAAGAGCTGGCCAAAGAGGTGCTGCGCGCCCTGCCCGAAGTGGATGTGCAGAGGCTGACCGAGGAACTGGCTGATCTTCGCGGCATCACGCCCGAACTATCGGCCGAGATTCTGGAGGAGTTCTGGGAACTGCTCGAGACGCAGAACTTCATGATCCACGGCGGCCTGGACTACGCCAGCCGCTTATTGATCGAGGCCTTCGGAAAGGAGCGGGCCGAAGACCTGCTGATGCTGGTCCGGCGTTCCCAGGAGGAGGCGCAGGGCAACCTGGCCAAGCTGCAGCGAACCGACCCGCAGCAGCTGGGCAAACTGCTCGACTCCGAGCATCCCCAGACCATCGCGCTGGTGCTGGCCCATCTAGACCCCCGCCGGGCCTCCCTGGTTCTCGACAACCTCAGTGAAGAGCATAAGGTTGTTTCCGTTCAGCGGCTTGCCGAGATGCGACAGTTCTCGCCGGAGATGGCGCAGAAGGTGGCACACATTCTGCACCGTCGCCTGGAGAGCGTGGGAGACACGGCGCGCAAGAGCTACTCTGGCTTCAAGGCGGTGGCCGATCTGCTCAACCGTCTCAATGCCGAGGAGGCAAAGAAGATCCTGGAGACCATCGAGGATGGCGCGCCCGAACTGGCATTGGGCATTCGCAACCTGATGTTCACTTTTGAAGATCTGGTCACGGTGCCTGCTGCAACCATCCGTGAGATCGTCTCCGGTGTCGACAAGCGGCAACTGGCGCTCGCCCTTCGCGGCGCCAAGGATGAGCTGCGCGCGCAGATCTTCAAGTCGATGAGTTCCCGCGCGGTGGAGATGCTGAAAGAGGATATGGAGGTTCTGGGCCCGGTGCGTTCGCGCGAGGTGGCGCAGGCGCAGCAGGAGATTCTTAACCTGGCGCGGCGCCTGGAGGCCGAAGGCAAGGTCGTCTTGAAGCTCGAGACCGGCGATGAGATGCTGGCCTGATCTAGAGACGCAGCACTGGGAGGGAACTGATGCGAAGCAGGAATGTGGAGCGAGACAGGTGCCGATAGAGGCCAGCGGCGGGTCCAGAGCGCGAACCAAGAACAGCGGGTCCCGACCAGCGACCCAGAATGGGTCGATGCGGATCGAGGCATTTCAGTATCCGGCAGTTCCCGTGCCACCCTCAAAGGCGGGCTGGAACGGCTGGGGCGAAGAGGAGGAAGCGGCCGGCGCGGAAGAGCAAGCTTGCAGCCAACCCGCAAACGCGACCCCGCCGGTGGCCCAGGCCGAGGTAGAGAAACGAGTAGCAGAAGAGACGCGCCGAGCGTTTGAAGCGGGACGGGAGCGGGGACGTCAGGAAGGCCGGCTGGCTGAACGCGAGGCCCTGGCTGCTCAGCAGGCCGCCGCCCTGGAACGCCACGAACGGCAGTTGGCCGCATTGGTGGGCAGTTTCACCGTAGAACGCGACCGGTACCTCCACGCGGTCGAGCAGGAGGTGGTGAAACTGGCGCTGGCGGTCGCGGCCCGGATTCTGCGCCGCGAGGCGCAGATGGACCCTCTTCTATTGACCGGTGCGGTGCGCGTGGCCATGGGACAGCTCTCTGCATCCACCGAGATTCGGCTTCGCGTACCCGCTTCGGAGCTGGATCTCTGGACCGAAACCGTCGCGCTATTGCCGAATCCCGATGTGAAACTCGAAGTGATTGCCGGCGAAGAGATGCGGCTGGGCGATTGCTTGATCGAGTCGAAGCTGGGAACGGTCGATCTGGGCATTCGCTCTCAGCTTGGGGAGATCGAGCGCGGCTTCTTCGATCGCCCCGGCGCCCGGATTCCGCACGGGGCACAGCTTCAACAGCCGAACGGAGAACTGGGGGAGCGGGCTTCATGACGGCACTTCTCGGTCGCTATTTTTCCCGCCTCGAGCGCAGGCAGACCTGGCGCTGGCAAGGCCGCGTGCTCGAATCCCTGGGTCAAACCATCGAATCGGCTGGTCCGCTGGCATCGGTGGGCGAGTGTTGCGAGATACTGGATCAGGCGGGCCACGCCCATCCAGCCGAGGTCATCGGATTTCGGGGCTCGAATGTGCTCTCGATGCCAGTCGAGACAACCGACGGCATCCGCTTTGGAGACGTGGTAGCGTCCCTCGGCGTGAGCCCGGAGATCGAAGTGGGAGCGGCGCTGATGGGCAGGGTCCTGAACGCGCTAGGAGAGCCGATCGACGAAGGTCGAGCGCCGGCTGTCTCGCTCTCCATGCCTCTCGAAGCGGCGATGCGGTCGCCTCTTGACCGGGTGCCGATTCGAGTTCCGCTGGGGACCGGCATACGGAGCATCGACGCTCTTCTCACCGTCGGCCGAGGCCAGCGCGTGGGAATCTTTGGCGGCTCCGGCGTAGGCAAGAGCACGCTCATCGGCATGATGACCCGCAATACTGAAGCCGACGTCACGGTGGTGGGGCTGGTGGGAGAGCGCGGCCGCGAGGTGGGCGAATTTCTGGAAGACGCGCTCGGAGACGAAGGCCAGGCGCGCTCGGTGGTCGTGGTATCGACCTCCGACCAGTCCCCGCTGAAGCGGATGCGGGCGGCGCTGGCGGCCACCACCATCGCCGAGTTCTTCGCCTCCCAGGGCAAGCACGTTCTGCTGGTGCTCGACTCGCTGACCCGCTTCGCCATGGCGGCGCGGGAGATCGGTCTGGCGGCGGGCGAGCCGCCTACCGCCAAGGGGTACACGCCGTCGGTATTCACCCGGCTTGCGCGCCTGGTGGAGCGCGCCGGGCAGTTCCGCTCGGGATCGATCACCGCCTTTTATACAGTGCTGATGGAGGGGGACGACCAGCAGGATCCGCTGGTGGACGCGGTGCGGTCCCTGCTTGACGGGCACGTGGTCCTTTCTCGCGCCCTGGCTGCGGAACTCTGGTATCCGCCCATCGAGGTACTGGATTCGATCAGCCGCCTTATGCCGGTCGTGGCCGGACAACCGCACCGCGAACAGGCTTCGCTGGTGCGCAGGCTGCTGGCGGTTTACGCCCGCTCGGAAGACCTGGTTCGCATCGGCGCTTATAAGGCCGGAGCGGATCCCGAACTCGACCGCGCCCTGGGAGCCCGGGTCATGATTCGTGAGTTCATGACCCAGGACGCGCACGAGCAGATCCGCTTTGCAGACTGCCTCCGCCGTCTCGAGGCCCTGGCCGCTGAGGTCTGAAACAGGTGGCCGCCTCCCGTCCGCTACGCCGCCTTCTCCGCGTCCTGGAGATGGAAGAAGAACAATGCAAGGCTGCGCTCGAGTTCGCCTTAAGTGGTTTGACCCGGCTGGAGCGGACGTTGGCCGGCGCCGAAGACCGCGGGCGCGGCGGACGCCGACTGGTGGCCGCCAGTGCCCGGACAGGAGAGCTGACCGACCGCCTTGCGGGTCTGGAGGAATCGCGCGCTGCAAGCCGCCATGCCCAGGCCCTGGCGCCGAGGATCGAGCTGGCAAAGCGGGAGGCCGCGACGCTGCGCGAGGTCTTCCTGGCCAAGAGAATTGAGCGCCGCCAGGCAGAAGCGCTGCTCCGCGAGGCGGAGGCGCGGCAGGCTCTCGAAGCCGACCGGCGGACTCAGCGCTCCCTTGACGACTGGTATCTAAGCCGGCTGCATCGCTCCAGGACGGACGAGTAGCCGGCAAACAGCCGCCGGGAAAAACTTGAGCGTGAATCTACGCCAGGGGCAAACGGAGTACCGAATCGGAATCCGTGGTTCCATTTCATGACAAGCCTCTAACGGAGGTTGCACGGCATTTGGCACGGCATCTGCATTGATTCAGGGCATGAACGTCGCCGCAGATTCCGATGTTGGGAGTGCAGGACAGCCGCTGGGGATCGCGAGCGGTTTGGCTTCCGCCAGCTTCTCCCGGTCCTCCGCGCCGGGCCTGGAGAGCTTTCACACCGGTTTGCAGACTCTTTTAGCCAGACTCGGTTCCGGACCCGGGGCAGCAATCGACACGCCGGGAGGGAAACAACTCACTCTAGGCGGAACAGCGGAGGAACCGGCGCATCCGGCCGAGAATCCGTCGAGCGAACCGGCGGGTAAACTCGCACTTGCCGTAGGGTCGTCGAAACTGGTGACAGGGCGACAGCTTGCTTCATCGGGGAGTGCTTCGAATCGGTCGGGCTCAGCCGGTCGATCGCTCATCTCTGCTCAAGCCGTGATGCTGAGCTCAGCACGACAAACCCAGGCTAACCTGTCCGAGAAAAACCTATCTTCGATCGTTTCTGCGACGGCTCGGAATGCGGCGACCTGCGATACGACCGCAGGACCTGGGGATTCGCGTTCGACGAAGACTTCCAAGCGGCAGGATGCCGGCTCCGCGGCCGAACTGTCGGGAGCAGCCATCGACCCGGCTGCCGCGATTGCGCACGCTGAGCCGGCAATTCCAAATCCGGTTCAAGCCCCGCCAACTGCGCTCTCCTTCGCCCCGGCATCTGATTCTTCAAAATCAGACGGGAAGACTGGTTTCGCAGCCGGTTCTTTATGGAGTCTTTCGCCGGGTTCGGCCCTCGATCTCTCGACCGGTAATGCGGCAACCGGATCCAAACTCGCCTCGACGAGCGCTTCCGCGAGGAGCAGTTCGGCTAAGAACGTTCAGGCCGGTTCCGGCAGAATAACCCCGCTTCCAAGCGCCGTGAGCCCAGTTCAAAGGCAAGGCCCGTCGACTGCATCGGCAAGGGCGGGGAGCATCCCGGGCGAGCAGCGCTCTCTCTCATCCTTGGAGACGGCGAGTCGAGGCTCTTCTCCGGGTGACGATCTAGCCGCCGCCAACTCTGTCGATTCCGCGGCGCCTGGCGCAGCCACGGCGCCTTCCGATACAGGGGGGATCAGTAACAACCAGGATGTGCTCTTAACCGCCGCACCCTTACCTCAGGGTGCGGACGCAACTGCCGGCGCCAAGGCTGCCGGCGAAGCTGGAAAGACATTGTCGGCCGGCGGAGTGCGCACGCGGACCGGGCCGGGGTGGTCGGCAAGAGAGGCGGTGCAGGGCGTTGGTCACGCTGCCGAAGTGCAATCGGCAGTTCTGCCGGCGGACGCCGCGCTGGTGCGCGATATCTCCGGGCCGCATGCGGCCGCAGGCTCAGGCCTCGAGCCGGCTGGTTCGCCGGGAGCGTCAGCAGCCTCTGCCGGCGATACCTTCGCGGCCCTCGATGCCAAGTCCGGTCCGGGAACGCTGAGCTGGACTCATGCCGGGGCTCGAAGCGCGGAAGCCGGCTATGAGGATCCTACATTCGGCTGGGTGGGAGTGCGGGCCGATCTGAGCGGCGGAGCGGTGCATGCTGCCGTGCTTCCGTCGTCGGCCGAGGCAGCCCAGGCCCTGGGCGGACATATGTCTGGATTGAACTCGTATCTTGCGGGCCAGCACAGCGCGGTCGATACCGTGACGATTGCCGGCCCGCACAGCAGCGAGGCTGGGATGGGCTCGCTAATGGATCAGGGCAACGCACAGAACACCGGTCAAGGCAGTTCATCGGGACAAGACAGCGGTCCTCGGACCTCTTCTCCGGAGGCGGCGAAGGCGGAGTCTCGACCAGCGGCGGCCAGCGACGGCTCGCGTGAGCCGGCTCTGCCGGCGCGGCCCGTCGGTTCGCTTATCTCAGTGATGGCCTGACAATGACGGTCGGAACCGGATGGACTAGGGAATGAGAACCGGAGCGGGCTCGCAGGGGCAGGAGCTCAGAGCCGGGAAGAGCGGCGCGGAAGTGGCGGGCAAGTCAAAGGGATGACGCGGGAGGAGACATGGGGACAGCATCGGTACTTTTGAATCACCAGATGACGGCGGGTCAGGCGCTGACCGGAAGCTCGGCAAGCCCGATGGCCAGCACCAATGGATCGGGCAGCACAAGCGGTTCGAGCAGTTCGAGCTCCGACTCGGCAACTATCTCGGCCAACGACTTTCTCACCCTGCTGGTGACCGAGATGCAGAATCAGGATCCTACTGCCGACACCGACCCGAACGAGTACATCAACCAGCTGGTTTCGGTCAACAGCCTGGAGCAGCTCATCGACATCAACCAGACGCTTACCACGGACTCGACCAGCACCAGCACTCCAACGGGTAAGGTTTCCGGCGCGGCGCCCGGCGTGAGCAGCGCCGGCAACACAGTGTCGGCTCAAGCTGCCTTAGCCGCCAAACACGGCGCGAGCATGCCGGCCGTTTCGTCCTCTTCTCCGGCCACCAAATCTCCAACCGCGGAAGCGCTGGTCCGGCACGCGCCGGGGAACCTCGCCATCCCAAGCGCCAATCCTTCTGCTCATCGAGTGGCTCGCGCTCTTGACGGGCACTCGCGCGCAAAGTCAATCGCCGGCCGTCTACCCGGAGCATTGTAAGCTTCGCCCAACTTTAGAGGTTCAAAGGAGAAACTTAAAATGGCAAGTTTTTTTATCCCGCTCACCGGCCTGGAGTCCGATTCGACGGCGCTGAATACGATCGCGAACGATCTCTCCAATATGAACACCACGGCTTTCAAGGCCCAGACCACGAATTTTTCCGATCTTTTTTACCAGCAGATCGGCGCGACCGGGGCGGACGATCCGATTCAGGTGGGGGCGGGGGTGCGGGTGGCCTCAAACGAGACCAACTTCACGCAAGGAACCCTCAACTCGACCGGAAACTCGACCGACGTGGCATTGAACGGGAACGGATTCTTTGTGGCGAGTGACGGCAGCGGGGGCTACGAGTTCACGCGGGCCGGCGATTTCACCCAGGATTCCAATGGCAATCTTGTCACCTCCAATGGCCTGAGCGTGATGGGCTATCCGGCGGTGAACGGCGTGGTCAACACCAATGCGCCGCTGGCAGCCATCAACATCCCGGTGGGGGCGGTGCAGGAACCGAATGCGACCACCACGCTGAATATGACTGCCAATCTCGATTCGGCTTCGGCGACCGGAACCCAGTTCCCGGCTCAGGTCACGGTGTACGACTCGCTGGGCGAAGCGCACCAGGCCACGGTGACCTACCAGCAGACAGCCACCAATACCTGGAGTTACTCGGTCGCCCTGCCGGCGTCCGATTTCACCTCGGGTGTTTCCACGCCCGTAACGGGCACGATGATCTTCAATGCCGGCGGCAATCTGACCACGGTGACTCCGACGGGCGGCGCGGCAGGGACGGTGGGAACCGCACCTGGGGATGTCACCTCGATTCCGCTCGGCTTCACAGGTCTGGCCGACGGCGCCAAGAATTTGAGCATGAGCTGGAATCTGATGGGCTCCGGCGGGACACCATCGATCAGCCAGGTGGACACGGCTTCAGCCGTGGCCGCGACGACTCAAAACGGGTATACGAGCGGCCAATATCAGAATTTCACTATCGGGTCGGACGGCACCGTGACCGTCACCTATTCCAATGGTGAAAAGCAGAATGTGGGGCAACTTGCGCTGGCAAATGTGACGAATCTTCAAGGGTTGACACTGCTTGGGGATGGCGACTACGCCACCACCCTGGCCAGCGGCACGGCTGCCATCGCGAAGTCGGGCTCTTCCGGCCTGGCGACTCTGACCGATGGTTCGCTGGAAGCATCGAATGTCAACATCTCATCGGAATTCTCCGATCTGATCATCGCGCAGCGCGCCTTTGAGGCCAGTTCAAAGGCGGTTACCACTTTCGACCAGATCACCCAGGACACGATCAACATGGTTCATTGAACCAATCGATCCTCCCTCCGCGAGGCGGCCTGCGGGTCGCCTCCTTTTTTCTCCCGCCTTCCGATCTCGATAAACAGGCCTTTTGCCTGGGCCAGGATGGTCCCATTCGCGTTGAGGATCAGGGCTTCGTTCCAGTGCTTGCGGCCTTCGCTGCGGACGATGCGTCCCTCGATCCGGATGCCTGTGACGGAGGGAACCGGACGCAGGTAATCGACCTCCATGTGCCGGGTCATGGCGGTCAGGCCGCGGGCCCGTACGGCCTTGCTCATCGCTTCGTCGAGCAGGGTGGCGATGATGCCTCCATGCAGGTACCCGGGATGACCTTCGAAAGTATCCGGAACCACCGGCAGACAGACGACCGACCCATCGGCGGCCAGCAGGAACTCGAGGCGCAGTCCCTGCGGGTTGGCCACACCGCAGCCAAAGCAGCGGTTTTGGGCCGAGTGACGCATCGGTGTCAGATTTTCAACTGATGCCTTCAATTCTCCTCCGTTGCCCGGTTGAGTGCGGTCGTGTTCCCGTACGCGGGATTCAATGTTGGCGCGCCATGCCACTCCAGGTTCAGGATATCTGTTGCTGCGTCCGCGCTCAAAACCACATCTCCGATGGTCCACGGCTCGTCAGAAATCCCTCGAATTGCGCTGTTTTTAGCCCTGTTTTGCGTCAAAAATCGACACGAAGGGGCCAAAAATGAACAAAAAACACGGGTTTTGTTTACCGTACGGTAACTTGGCCTAAAGACTAAGCCATTTATTAACATAGACTTACTTATTCGTATACTGCCGTACTGGCCCAGTATTGGGGCAGGGGGGGTAGGGGTCCCGGTTGTACGGACGGTCAAATACCCGATATTTTAGAACGGGGCGCAGGCGACAGGCGGAAGGGGACATGAGATTCTCCAACTTCCATTGTGCGCGTCCGGTGCCTAATTGTAGGCAATCGCGGTCGACCGGGCGAGTGGGGAGGAAGACTTTCTCGACGTGCTTGAGCGGGAGGATCGTCTATCTTCCTTGGGAACAAGCGAGCGGGAATACCGGGCTTGTGACGTCGACGCGGAAATCGTCTTTTCCCGGGTCGCAGATGCGGAACTTAGGGTACCCGCATTAATAGAGTTCCTCCTTTTGGACCCAGTGACCACCGCCTGTTCTAGGTTGGTTCCGGACATGATTTCCACCTGCAAAGGACTTTGACCGGCACCCAACCCACTGCTACAGTTGCCCTAGTCGTATGTTTACAGCGCTTGATTTCTTCGCCGGAAGCGGGCTCGTGGCCTTGGGGTTGGCTCCCGAGTTCGAAACTGTGTGGGCGAACGACATCTGTGAAAAAAAGCGCGCGGTTTACGCGGCAAACCACGACGCGACGAGTTTCCATCTTGGTGACATAAGTAGGATTCAGGGTGCGGAGCTGACCGAAGCAGATCTGCATGGGCACTGCTTCGGCTCAGGTCTGGAGCCCCTTACAATTGAGCCTGAGCGAACGACCCATCCGGAATCAGGACTCGGAGCAACTGAACAATGGCTCAGGACCGTCCAAGCTTTGCAGACCTCACTGCCAGGCAGAAACTGATCGTCTCGGGCCTCTACCTTGCCAAATTCGATTCGCTCGGGCTCAAGGGTCTCGGGTTCGATAGCTTCATTGAAGCGTTCAATGTGATTGGATACGCGCTAGGGTCGCGGCCAGCCTCAGTTAAGAACTACCGCGATGAATTTGACCCGTTCTTCCCAAACAGGCGAAAGGGGTGGCACAAGCGGCCCACCCGAGATTATTGCCGCGAAATCTACGAGAAATTCAAGGGCCTTAACCTGGCGGAGTTTACCGGGCTTGTGAGGTCATTCTTCGGGTTTGACAGTAACACGCGAGTCGAAGACCAGCAGGCCGAAGAGATTGGCGACGCATCAGCACGGCGGATTTTTTTGCGCGGCGAATCAAGATCAATTTTCGGACGGGGCGGCGGCCTTGCGTGCGCTGTCCAGCCATTGCGCGAAGAGGTCGTGGACCTCCTGCTTACTCATGCCATCGATGTCGAAGTGGTATTTCTGCTTGGGAAAAACGAGAATCCCGTTATTGTCGACGCCGACAACCTGTCCGGGGCCGACGTTGACATCCTTGGACGGGTCGGAAGGGCAGGTGAAGGCGATCGTAGAAGGATCGATGGTCAGTTGTCCGCCCTCGCAGCCTTTTTTGATGCCGTCGCGATTGGCCATCCTGGTTATGCTCACCGGAGGCGGCGGCGCAGCAGGCGCATTCGCATCGGCCGGCGGGGGCTCAGGGACCGTGCCGTCGCTTCCCGGTGCGGCAGTTGTGACCGACTGAGGCTCGGATTGCTGCGCCGGCAGAGCCTGCGGAGGCGGATTCCGGTATTGGCCCTGGTTCTGGTCCTGGTTGTCGGGGCTCGGTTTGGGAATGTATGGAGACGGTTGGCCGGTGCCGGAGTCCGATTGCGGGGCCGCCGAAGAGCCGGCGTTGTCGGTGTTTTGCGAATTCCTCGAGCTTCCACCAGAGCCGGAATAGACGATGACGGCGATGACGATGAGCAGAACCACGAGTCCCGCGCCGGCGGATTTTGCTTTGCCTGAGCCTGCGGACGATCCGCCATACGAGCTGGCGCCTCCGGACGATCCGCTATACGAGTTTGAGCCGACGGATGAGAATCCCCGCTTGAGCTGTTGCAGTGACCGCTGATTCGCCTCATACGCTTGCCGCGCACGATTGTAGGCGGCGCGATCGACGCCGGGGCCGAGAAGAGGCGGAGTGATACCTCGCGATCCAAGGCTGCGCGAATAATTCTCTTTTTGAGCCTGGGCGTTGCGCGCCGCGCGGTCGCGTTCACTACGATTGAAGTCTTCGAGAGATTGGCGGCGCCGCGCCTCGTCGACCTGACGGGATCGCTCGGCTGCCTGTCGCTGGTATTCTTCGTTGGTCATTCACGCACCTGATGCAGACATGGTAATGCCTGTGCGACTTTCTGTGTTCATCAATTTGGAACACGGCGGAGGACGAAGGGCGTGCTCCGTGGCACGGATTCATCCGTTCGCGCTGCGCACCTACCTTCGGCGAGCGTGCGGGATGTGGTGGCCGGGATTTTTCCGGCGGTTGACCCGAGCTGCGCGCGAATTACGGTAAGCTGGAGCGATGACGGACGTCCCACCCGACTTGGAAAAGGCCGCGGCCGCGGCCGGCCGCGGCCCTTCGCTGCTGATTCGGGGGCTGAAGAAGGCGTTTGCGGATGTGCAGGCCGTCGACGGCCTCGACCTCGCAGTGTTTCCCGGCGAGTGTTTCGGGCTGCTGGGACCGAACGGAGCGGGGAAGACCACGACCATCGAAATCTGCGAAGGACTCACGGAGCCCGACGAGGGCACGGTCGAACTTCTCGGCCTCAACTGGCGCAGCGGCCAGAAGGAGCTGCGCCAACGGATCGGCATTCAGCTCCAGGAGACGCAGTTCCCGGACAAGCTTACCGTCGAGGAAGCCCTGGCCCTGTTCCGCAGTTTCTTCCGCGGCGGCATTTCAGTCGACGAGTCCATTCGCAGCGCCCAGCTTGAAGAGAAGCGCCGCTCGCGCATCGGCGGGCTCTCGGGCGGCCAGAAGCAGCGGCTGGCGATGGCTTGCGCATTGGTCGGCGACCCCGAACTGCTGTTCCTCGACGAGCCCACGACGGGCCTCGATCCGCAGGCGCGGCGCCATCTCTGGGACCTGGTCGACGCCCTCAAGCAGGCCGGCCGCACCATCATCCTGACCACTCATTACATGGACGAGGCGGAGCGGCTGTGCGACCGCGTGGCCATCATGGACCACGGCCGCGTCATAGCCCTGGGCACTCCGCAAGAGCTGATCGCCTCGATCGGGGGCGAAGACATTGTCGAATTCGCGGTGACGCGCATCGACCCCGCCACCCAGCAGCACACCCGCGCCGCGCTTGAGCCGGCGCAACTGACTGCTATTCCGGGTGTGCGGTCGCATCGCGTGGATGCCGACCTGCACCAGCTCAGCGTCTCCGAGCTGCACACCGCGGTGCCGCGTATCTTTGCCGCGCTGGCCGCGCAGGGACTGCACCTGAGCGAGTTCCGCACTCACTCGGCGACGCTCGAAGACGTTTTTGTCAGCCTCACCGGGAGGAATCTGCGCGATGAATAAGCTCCGGCTCAGCAGCCTTTACCAGCTCACCGCGGTTCGCTTCCGGCTTGTGCTGCGCGAGCCTGAGGCCGTCTTCTGGATCTTCATCTTTCCCATCCTTCTGGCCGTGGGCCTGGGCATCGCCTTCCGCAACCGCCCCGCCGACGTGCTTCCCGTCGGGGCCACCTCGCCCCGGCTGACCCAGGCGCTGGCCGCCGACCGGGGCCTGCGCGCCACGCAGATGGACGAGGCCGCGGGCGCGCATGCTCTCTCCACCGGCTCCATTTTGCTGCTCGCCATCGAGCGCCCCGGCGGGGTTGACTACCGCTATGACGACACCAATCCCGACGCCCGGACGGCCCGCCTGATCGCCGACCGGGACCTACAGACCGCAGCCGGCCAGCAACCCGCCATCGCCGCCCAAAATCAGCTGGTCCACGAGACCGGCTCGCGCTACATCGACTTTGTGGTTCCGGGACTTCTGGGGATGAACCTGATGGGCAGCGCCATGTGGGGGCTGGGATTTTCCATCGTCGAGGGCCGCCAGAAAAAGCTGCTCAAGCGCATGGTCGCCTCGCCGATGCGCAAATGGCAATACCTCACCGCATTCCTGCTGTCGCGGCTGACTATGCTGGTCATTGAGGTCGTATTCTTCCTGGGCTTCGCGCGGCTTGCCTTCGGTGTCCCGTTCCGCGGTCCTGTCTGGGAGCTGTCGCTGGTCTGCGTTTTAACTTCGCTGGTCTTCTCCGCGTTGGGCCTGCTGGTCGCCTCCCGCGCCCAAACCATGGAGGCTGTCTCAGGCCTCATGAACCTGGTCATGCTTCCCATGTGGATTTTGTCGGGGGTCTTCTTTTCGGCCTCGCGCTTCCCGGCGGTGATTCAGCCGTTGGTGCGGGCGCTTCCTCTCACCGCGGCCATCGAGGCCATGCGCGGCAACATGCTGCAAGGGACCGATCTGGCCCAGATGCCGGCCCAGATCGCGATTCTGCTGGCCTGGTTCGTGGTTCCTTTCGCCGTGTCGCTGCGCATTTTCCGGTGGAGGTGAGCGGAGTTTTCCTATTTTTTAAGCACTTGGGGCATATCCCGCAAGAGACACATCCATGTCGCCGCGAAAGGGAATGGTCTTACCGCAACGCCCATTCCAGTCGAATCGGGTTTTGACGTACACCCGTCTGTTTACGCCGATGATTCACCCCTGGCCTGGAGCTTCAAATCTCCCCGCCCGATCCGGTATCATTGAGATGACGGCCCGCTCGTTGGCCCCCAAAAGCGTAATCGGAAAAGACTGGTCCGGCGAAGAGACCTGTTCGCGGGGTATCTTCCTACAAGGAGACCCTTCTTCAAGACCCTTCGACGGCTCGCCGATTCTGATTCCGCCCTAACCCTAGGAGGATATTCGAATGTCAGAGACCGTCAAGAAGACAACTGTTAAATCTAAAGCTCCGGCAAAACCGCGCAAGACAGCAGCAAAAGCCAATGGCGCGGAGGCGGCTCCCACGGCTGCCGAACGCCGCTCGAATGTAACCTCGATCGGACTTTCCCATGAGCAGGTTGCCGCACTGGCCCACAAATACTGGGCGGAACGCGGCCATCAGCATGGGTATCACGAACAGGACTGGTTCCGTGCAGAGCAGGAACTTCGTTCAAAAGCTTCGTAATCGGGGCGTTATTTACCGACCTATAGAGAAGGCCGAGCGGGCCTTTCTCAAGATGGTTCGATAGCTCCGGCCGGGCCGATCGGACTCCGATCACCAAAGGAGTAGTGTCTTCGAAGGAACGCAGTCGAATTGTAGAGCCCGACGGCGAATGGCCGGCCTTTGTGGTCTCCCACCCATCGAGCACCCGCCCGAGCGACGAAGACCTGTCGCCGGGACCCGGGGGGCTCGATGGACCACAGTTTTATCGCCTTTCTTCGATTTGACGCGGTGGAACAGCGCGTTGCTTCGATAAAAGTCATGCGCGCCTCGAACCGGGGAGGGGTATGTTCCGCGGGACACTCTAAAATCAGTCCATATGGTTCTCAAGATCGAAGACCCCGCCCTGGCTGGGAATCTCCTGGATGGAGGCCGCTTTATCCGCGCCTGTCTCCGCCGCCCGGTTGACCGCACTCCGGTATGGTTTCTGCGTCAGGCCGGCCGCTACATGCAGGAATACCGCGACGTTCGCAAGCACCACACGCTGGTGGAGATCTGCAAGCAGCCCGAAATCGCCGCCGAGGTCACGATTACGGCGGCCGAAAAGCTGGGAGTTGATGCAGCCATTATCTTTGCCGATCTGTTGCTTCCGCTGGAACCGATGGGCCTGCCGTTCGAGTTCCAGGCCGGCGAGGGCCCAGTGGTGCATCATCCTGTGCGCACCGCCGAGAGCGTTCTGGCGCTGCGAACAGACCGAGCCGGCGACCTGGCTTACGTGGCCCGCGCCATCGAGAAGGTCGCCTCCCATTTTCGCGACCGATTGGGGATTATCGGGTTCTGCGGCGCACCCTTTACCCTGGCGAGCTACATGATCGAGGGGGGCGGGTCGCGAAACTATATTCATACCAAGCAGATGATGTACCGGGAACCTACAGCGTGGCGGCTGCTTCTGGATAAGCTGGTTACTGTCCTGACGGACTATTGCCGACTTCAGGTGCAGGCCGGCGCCGACGTGATCCAGATCTTCGACAGTTGGGTGGGATCACTGTCGCTTGCCGACTACAATGAGTATGCTTTTGAAGCTTCCAACAGGCTGGTTCGCCTGGTGCAGGCCATGGGCGTACCTGTCATCTACTTTGGCGTCGAGACGGCGGGACTGCTGGGAGCGATGGCTTCTACCGGGGCGGACGTCATCGGACTGGACTGGCGGCAGCCGCTCGATGAAGGCTGGCGCGCCATCGGGCACGGGCACGCCGTTCAGGGCAATCTCGATCCCATCACACTCTTCGCGCCGCTCGAAATTCTGGAACTGCGGGTCAAAGAGATTCTGCGCGCCGCCAATGGGCACCCGGGACACATCTTCAACCTGGGCCACGGGATCGTTCCCGGAACTCCGGTTGAAAGCGTTCAGGCCGTGGTCAAGATGGTCCGCGACTTTCGCCTGGAGGCGGCGCATGCCTAAACAGGCCGTTCTTTTGCTAGCGCACGGCACCCCCGAGACGGTCGAGCAGATTCCCGAGTATCTGCGCAACGTAACCAGCGGCCGGCCGCTTCCGGCCTCGGTGGTCGAAGAGATTCAGCACCGCTACTCCCTCATCGGCCACAGTCCGCTGACCGAAATTACCCTGGAACAAGCCCGCATGGTGGAGACGGCGCTGGCTGAGGCCGGGCGTCCGGCGAGGGTCTACGTGGGAATGAGAAACTGGCGCCCGTACATCCCCGACGTTGTCCGCCAGATGCGAGCCGACGGGGTGGAAGAGGCAACTGTCATCTGCATGGCACCCCAGAACTCCCGTACCAGCGTCGGACTTTACCGCCGGGCTACCGAGGCCGAGGCCGCGGGGATGCGCATCGACTTCACCGCCGGCTGGGCGGATCATCCGCTGCTCATTGAAGCCTTCGCCGAGCGGCTTCGCAGTGCGCTCGACAGTCTGAGCGCCGCAGTCGGGGCACCGGTTCCGGTGCTGTTTACCGCTCACAGCGTCCCGTGCAGGACAATCCAGGCTCCTGCCGCCAGCCAGGGGCAGCCAAAGCTTTGGCCCGGCGAAGGAGCCGACCCTTACGCGATGGAGGCAAAAGGCACGGCAGCGTTGGTGGCTTCGAAGGTGCCTGAGATTCCGCGGTGGTGGTTTGCCTTCCAGAGCCAGGGCGCCAGCGGGGGGCCATGGATTGGACCGGGCGTTGAACAGACCCTCGACTCCATCGCCGCCGAGGGAGTCAGGACTCTTATTCTTCAGCCCATCGGGTTTTTGTGCGATCATGTCGAGATTTTGTTCGACGTCGACATTCTGTTTCGCGAATACGCCGCCAAACTGGGCATACGACTCGAGCGGCCTGAATCTCTCAATGCGTCGATTCTCCTGGCCGGCGCAGTTGCGGAACTGGCGCAACGAGGACTGAAAAGACTTGAAAGCTAACGGCACCCAGGTTATCCGGCAGTTTCGTAATCCGCTGGATGCTCTTTTTCGGGTTTACTGGAGACTGCTGCCAAGGTCGACCTTTTGTGTTGTAGCGACCATATGGGTTAAGATCACTTGTTCGCCGTTTTCATGCTCGGCCGTCTTGCAGTGCACCAGGGCTTATTTCAATGTTTCGCTTCCCCTTTCTGCCGGAGAAAACTGTGGTGAAAGAAATCTGATCTCGAGGAGATGGGATTGCCCTACGCCAATGAATCATCTGCAGCTAAAGGTTTCTTGGATGAATCCAGTGCCGAAACGAAGGTCCCCTGTCCGGAATGCGGATGTCCCCGGTGCAGGCGATTGGAGCGAAGCGGTTTCCTGCGCAGGATGATCTATCCAATCGTGGGATATTTTCCCTGGCAATGTCCCCAATGCAAGGCGCGCTTCATGTTCCGCAAGCGCAACCGCATAAGATCCCGCTCAAATGCATGCGTAGGGGAATAAACTTCGCCATCCGCTTCAAGTGTCAGGACCGGAAGAAGTTGCGGGCCAGGAAGAGCAGGTTGGCGGGGCGCTCTGCCAGTCTCCTCATAAAGTACGGATACCATTCGCTTCCAAATGGAACGTACACCCTCACTTTGTACCCATCTTTGACCAGTTTCCGTTGCAGGTCGCGCCGAACCCCGTAGAGCATTTGAAATTCAAACCGGCCAGGATCGATGCCGCGCTGCCTGGCAAAGTCCCTGGCGGCGGTAATCATGGCTTCGTCGTGGGTTGCCAGGGCGTGATAAAGCGAGCTCTCCAGCAGCATTTTGCTCAGCCGGATGTAATTGGCGTCAACGTCGCTTTTGCGTGGAAATGCCACTTCGGCGGGCTCGTTATAAGCTCCCTTGCATAACCTGACCCTGATTCCGTCGGTGATGAGCTGCTCGACATCGGATTGCGAACGATAGAGATATGACTGAATCACCACTCCGATCGAGCCGCGCATCCCGGGGCGCCGATGTAATCTGCGGACGATATCCAGGGTGGTCTGGGTCAGGCCGGAGTCTTCCATGTCGATTCTCAGGAAATTGCCGGTTTGGGCAGCGTGCTTCGCCAGGCCGAAGGCGATTTCCTCAGCCAGTGCTGGGGACAGTTCAAGCCCCATCTGGGTGAGCTTGACGCTGATGTTGGCGTTCAGCTTGCGGGCCTTTATGAGGTCAAGGAGCTCATGATAGACCTCGGCTGACTTGTGTGCGATCGGCTCGGAGGTGACACTTTCGCCAAGCGAGTCGAGCGTCACGGCCATTCCCTGGTTATTGACTGCCTCGGCTGCGGACAATGCATCGAAGACGTTGAATCCGGCGATGAAGCGAGAACTCAAACGCGCCCCGAGCGAGGATCGTTCACAGAAACTGCGCATGGTGCGATTTTGTGAGAGAGCAAGAAAGGCTGAACGAAGGACTGGCATTTCGGGCCTCTGCCGGAGACCGCATCGGGGATGAAGCGGTTCTCACCAACTATCCAGTTTCGCACAGCCTGGCGGCGGTGACGGAATGGTGACAGATTTCGTTTCCGTCGGTACCAGGACGAAACTCGGGAGTCATCTCAAAGAATCTCATGGCTCTTGCGTTCCTTGCCGCTCATGCCGAAGGTCAGGCTCTCGGAGCTTGCTCCGCCAGCATGTTTCTGAAGCCTTGGGAGAAAAGTGAATCCAAGTTCAACAAACAACTGTCTTCGCGGATTTGTGCGGACTCCCACCCATCGGACAAAACAAAGACGTCCGATGGGGCACAGTTTGACCTCCCGCGGGCGGCGAAGCCGGGGGGAGGCTAGAAGTCAACAGGCATTTAAGTTGTTCAATATAGATAACATAGTCGACGGTCGTGCTGACCCCACCGTAGGCGCAAAAAAAGGCGCGCCGAGGGTGGGGCACCCAGTTTTATCTCCCAAGTGGGGCCCCTAGTGTCATCTCCCGTGGGTGGGCGAAGCTGGTGGAGGACTGTTAGCGGACCTGGTATACGGCACTTCCGTGGGCAGGGAGGGCGACGGTGAAATCCCTGGAATCTTTGCTGGTGGAGTCGTCCCACACGCTCTGGGCCGAATGCTTGCGGTCGTCCAGGCCCAATCGCTTCCAGGTGGTGCGCAATGTGACCGGTTTGACATCCAGGTTGAAAAAGCCAAAGTACTCGCTGTAGCCTCTTGCGCCTGGCTGGTTGATCGAAGCCCGCCACACCCTGGCGCTTTCAAAACCGGGCCCCAGCGTGGAGGTGTCCACCGGCCGGCTGTAAGTAGCGTTTTGATCGAGGAAGAGGAGGGACTGGTTCGACATCAGCGAGCGGGTCAGGTCGTCGAGCCTGGTCAGATTCGCGCCCAGAATGAGAGGCGAGCGGGTGATGGCCCAAAGGGCGAACTCGGTGCGTTCTTCATCCGGCGTCTCGCGTGTCGGCCGCGCATCGCCCCATCCGGGATGGGGTCCAAGGTAGCCGAAGGGGAGCATGTCCTCATCGGGCCAACTGCCTGGGCCTGAGTAGATAAACCACTTATCGAGGCGGTCGAAGGCATCCCTGATCCCGAACGGGAACTCGCCCTGGCTGGGAGAATGCGGAAATGTCCAGCCGTCCCAGTGGTCGTCGCTGATGCGCCACAACTGGGCGTACTTTTGGACCTCGGCGGCATGTTCGAGAGCCGTTGGTCCGGGGGAGAGGCTGAGGACGATGGGCCTTCCGGTTTTACGAATGGCGGCGGCGATCTGACGGATTTCGGTGGGCCTCCAGGGGCGATCGCTGATGCAGTCGACCTTGATGAAGTCCAGACCCCAGCCAGCGTACAGACGCAACATGGAATCGTAGTAAGCCTGGCCGGCAAGGTTGTCCTTGACTCCCCAATTGCCATCATCCCAGGGACAGGGGCTGGTGATGTCGGCGGCGTCGGCGGCGGTGAATTTGGTTCCGGCTATGGGCAGATTCGCTTCGACGACCTGGCGGGGGATTCCGCGAACGATATGAATCCCAAACTTCAGCCCCTGGGCGTGGACCCAATCAGCCAGAGGCTTGAACCCGGCGCCGTTTGCCGTGGAGGGAAACCGGTCTAGCGCAGGAATGAGCAGCCCGTTTCCGTTCCATATGTACTTTTTCTCCTGAATGGAATTGCCGAAGGGGTTGGCCATGTACCACCCTTCGTCGATGACCGCATACTGCCATCCGTATTGCTCGACCGACGCGAGGACCGTGGCGTTGGCCTTGAACTGCTCTTCGTCGATGGTGAGCCCGTAGGCGTCCCAACTGTTCCAACCCATGGGAGGCGTGGGAGCAAGCGTCTGGGCTCGTCCAGAAGTAGCAGCAAGGAACGTAACGGCAAGCATCGCAGGAAAAAACCTGGAGTGAACCATGTGAAAACGTATACCACGACGGCCGCGAATCTGGCACGATTACTCCGCACTCTGGCCCCAAACGAAGTCACGTTGTATCAGCCCGCCGTTTATGATGATCACGCCGGAGCAAGTGTTCTCCATTCTCAAAAAGAGGGATTGGTATGAGAGCGAATCGTCTTGGTGGCGTATTTCACTTGCTGGCTGAACCCGGCGTGCTGAGCTGCATTCTTCTGTTTGTTGCCGCGAGGGCTTCCTCGTGGGCTGCGCCTGCGCCGGAGGCAGGGGTTCCGGTTCTGATGACGAGCGACATCCATTTTGAGCCGTTTTGGGATCCGGCGAAGGCGGCGGAACTGGCGGCTGCGCCGGCCGCGAAATGGAAGGCGATACTGGCTGAGCCTGCCTCGGCGGATCGCGAGCAACGGTTTGCGGATCTTGAGCAGGCCTGCCACGCGCGCGGGGTGGACACCTCGTATCCGCTGCTGGCTTCGAGCCTGGAGGCGATGCGGGCGAACGCGGGCGGGATCAAGTTTATTACCGTGAGCGGAGATTTGATCTCCCACTCATTTTCCTGCAAATTCAAGACGGTTTTTCCCGAGGCCAGTGCAGCCGATTTGAGCACGTTTGTCGAAAAGACGGTGGAGTTCGCGGTGGATTCCCTGCGCGACACGTTTCCGGGGGTGCCGGTTTATGCGGCACTGGGGAACAACGACACGGATTGCGCCGACTACAAGCTGGATGCGAACAGCAAGTTTCTTGCTGCAGCGGGGAAGGCGATCGCGGCCGATGTGCCGGCGGACGAGCGCAGCGAGGCGGAGAAGGACTTTGCCGCGGGCGGATACTTCAGCGTGCGGCTGCCTGCGCTGATTCGCGATGCGCGCCTGGTGGTGCTGGACGACCTGTTCATGGCGGGGAGGTACCTGAATTGCGCGGACAAGCCGGATGAGGCTGCCGCCGCGGCGCAGATTTCATGGTTGAAGCATCAGCTTGAGGATGCCCGGTTGAAGAGAGAGAAAGTCTGGGTGATGGCGCACATTCCACCGGGAGTGGACCCGTACTCTACGGCGATCAATGGGAAGGACATCTGCGCGGGGGCGGAGCCGCAGATGTTTCTCTCCTCCGAAGACCTGGCGGATACGATGGCCGGGTTCGGAGACGTGATCCGGCTGGGAATTTTTGCGCATACGCATATGGACGAGATGCGGGTGCTGGAGCCGGTGAAATCGAGCCAGGGGCATGGAGGGGTGGCGGTCAAGATGGTGGCATCGATCTCGCCGATCGACGGGAATAACCCGTCGTTTACGATTGCGCGGGTTGATCCGGCGACGGGGAATCTGACAGACTATCGCGTGATTGCGGCTTCAGATGGAACGGCTATCGACACCAAGTGGGCTGAAGAATATGACTATAGGGAGACTTATCAGGAGCCGTCCTTTTCCTCCGCGTCGGTCGAGAAATTGACGGCGAGATTCAAGGCCGATCCTCAGGCCGATTCGGCGGAGAGCGAGGCGTACCTGCGCAACTATTTTGTGAAGGATCGCAGCCTTGCGCTCAGGCTGTTTTGGCCGCAGTATGTTTGCGCGGTGTTGAACCACACAGAGGATGCGTATCGCGCCTGCGTGTGTCCGGCTAAGCCGTAGGCGGAACCAAGATCGCAAGTTGTTGAGAAGGGCATCGACGTTGGCGTTCACCCACCCTAGGCGCAAAGACAAAGGCGCGCCGAGGGTGGGGCACCCAAACTAATCTCCCGTGGTTAGTCCTCGGCGGTGGAGGACTAAGGCGGGTCGGAACGCCGATGCACGTGCGATAAGCTGAAGCCGGGGGTTCGTCCGATGAGATTTTGCGAGTTGAGACGCCTGGGGCTTGCGTGGGTTCTGGCCGGTTTCAGCCTGGCGGCAGGTTCAGCTGCGCTGGCGGGGCAGGGAACTCAATTCAATCCGGCTCTCCCGCTGACTCATGTCGAGCACGGCGCAAACTCCGCGTGGGCCGAGCAGCAGCATTACGTGGTGCTGGTTTCGCTGGACGGATTTCGCTGGGATTACGCAAGGCGCGATCATGCCGCGCACCTGCTGGCACTGGGCAGACAGGGTGTGTGGGCTCCGGAGGGAATGCTGCCCAGCTACCCATCGCTCACGTTTCCAAACCATTTCACCATCGTGACCGGACTTTATCCGGAGCACCATGGTCTGGTGGCCAACAGTTTTTACGATCCGGCGCGCAAGGCGCGCTACGGGATCGCCGACAGCCAGGCAGTGACGGACGGGTCATGGTATAGCGGTATACCGTTATGGAGCCTGGCAGAGAGCCACGGCATGCGGAGCGCGTGCGTGTTTTGGCCAGGGTCGGAGGCGGAGATTGCCGGGTTTCGGCCCACCTGGTATGCCACTTTCGACGCGAAGACGCAGGCCAGCCCGGAGGCCCAGCAGGCGCGGATCGACGATGTGACGGCGCTACTTGCGCTTCCGGCGGGGGAGCGGCCGCACTTTATCACGATTTATTACTCGGAGCCGGACCATGAGGGACACGAATTCGGCCCGGACGCGGCCGAGACCCGGGCCGCGGAACTGAAAGTAGATGGGCTGGTAGGCAAACTCAAGGCAGCGCTCGATCGAACCCATCTGCCAGTCGACCTGGTGGTGGTGAGCGATCACGGGATGGCGAAGACGCAGGGCGGCTGGGTCGATCTCGATCAATTCGCGGACTTGGATGGATTCGAAACCGATGGACCGCTGCTCTACGGAGCCACGGAAGAGGATCGGGCGCGGGTATACAACCAGCTCAAGAAAGCATCTTCGCAATTCGTCGTTTACCGGTTGAAGAATGTTCCGGCGGAGTTGTACTACAACCAGAACCAGCGCGAAGGCGACCCGGTGGTGGTGGCGACGGGGCCTTACCCCATTCGCGCACGGGGGCCGGCCGAGGGCAAGCCCGACTACCTTGCATCGATCGGAATGCACGGCTTCGACCCGCGCAAGGTGCCGGAGATGAAGGCCAGCTTTTTCGCGGCAGGGCCCGATATAGTGGAAGGTAAAACCGTGGCGCCATTTGAAAATGTGAATCTGTATCCGTGGTTGGCGCACATGCTGGGCCTTGCTGCGCCCAAAAACGATGGAAGTCTGAATGTGTTGTCGGGCACCCTGCGCGACGGCGGCGCGGAGGCTGAAAGGTAAAGAGGGACGGAAGCAATGAGCGTTGTCCTGGGGATTGACGGCGGAGGCACACGAACAAGAGCTTCCATCGTCGACGGCGGACGGGTCCTGGCGTTTGCCGAGAGCGCGTCGATCAAGCGATTGCGGGTGGGCGCCGAGGTCGCGGAACAGAATCTGCGCGCGCTGCTGAGCGAAGTCATGAGCCAGGCGGGAGTCAAGAGCCTCGATGCGGCGTGCTGCGGGGTGGCCAGCGCCACCATGCCTGGGATTGTGGAATGGATTACAGCGGTGATGAAGGAATTTTCCATCCAACGTTGCGAAGTGGTGGGCGACGAGGTGATCGCGCTTGACGCAGCCTTTCAGGGAGGGCCGGGAATTTTGCAGATTGCCGGGACGGGCACCAATACCATAGGGCGCGCGCCGGATGGCGGGCGGGAATGCGCCGGCGGATGGAGTTCGCGGCTGGGCGATGAAGGGTCGGGCTACTGGATCGGATTGCACGCGGTGCGGCGGGCGCTGAATGCCTACGACCGCGAAGAGCCGACGGAGATTCTCAACAAGGTGGGCGAGATTTGGGGCACCCCGACTCTGGAGGCGCTGGTGAACCTGGGAGACAGCACGCCGGGCCCCGATTTTGCCGCCCTGGCGCCGGCCATCAGCGATCTAGCCGAGGCGGGCGACGCGGTGGCGATTGGAGTATTGCAACAGGCCGCAGCCGACCTGGTGGGGTTTGTGCTGCTGGTGCGGGGCAAACTGCGCCGCAAACACAACATTGCCGGCGAAGTGCCGGTGGCGTGGACCGGGGGCGCCATTGAGAAGACTCGTATCGTCCGCGAGCAGTTTTTCGCCGGCTTGAAAGCCGCGGCACCGGAGATGCCGGTCGCAACAGAAGCTGTGGTCGCACTAGAAGGGGCGCTGTGGGGGGCTCAGCGGCTGGCGGAGTCGAGGTAGACGGCAGCTTCTCATGTTCTGCGCCGCTAAGCGGTTTGCCCATTGTGAATGGACGCGACCAGCTTGCCTTGTGCATCCACCGCTACGAGGTTAGCGGGCTGGCCGACGGCGAGTGAGCCGGCCTTCGCGGCGAGGCCGGTCATGGCGGCTGGATTGACGGTGAGCAGGCCAAGCGCTAGTTCGAGCGGCGCGCCGGTAAAGCGGATGAAGTTCTCGAGCGCGCGGTCCAGGGTGAGGACGCTTCCAGCCAGGACGCCGCGGGCCGTGGCTCTTCCGTTGGCAACCTGCACGGAAAAATCGCCCAGGCGGTACTCACCGTCGGGCATTCCCGCGGCGCTCATGGCATCGGTGACCAGGATGGCGCGGTCCGGGCCCTTGGCGCGCCACCACAGCTTCACAATCTCCGGCGCGGTGTGAATGCCATCGCAGATCAGCTCGGCGAAGAGGGAATCGGTGCTGAGCACGGTGCCCAGAATGCCCGGTTCGCGATGATCGAGAGGCCGCATGGCGTTGAAGGTGTGGGTGGCGCTTATGGCTCCGGCGGCGATGGCGGCGCGGGTTTCCTGCGATCTGGCGTCGGAGTGGCCGAGCGAGACGCGGACGCCCCGGCGGGTGGCGTGAGCGGCGAGCTCGATTGCACCGGGTAGCTCAGGGGCAAGGGTCATGAGCCGGGCGTGGCCGCCGGCAGCTTCAAAGAGCCGGTCGAAGACGGCGATATCCGGCGTGAGCAAATGCTCCTTTGGTTGGACGCCGCATTTGGCGTGGGAGAGAAACGGGCCTTCAAGATGTATGCCGATGGGGAGCGCGAAGTGGGCTTTGGGGCTCTGGGACTGAATCAGCCCGGGGTGGTCGATGAGCTTCGCCAGGCCATCCAGGGCGCTCAAGGTGAGGTCGAGTGGAGCGGTGACCGTGGTGGCCAGATAGCTGCCGGTGCCGCGGGAGGCGAGAAAGCGGCCGATTGAGCTGAGAGCCTCGGGCGTCGCTTCCATGACATCGTGGCCGGCCGCGCCGTGGATGTGGACGTCGAAGAAAGCGGGGGCCAGGGTGGCGCCGGGAAAGTGGTCCTGGGCGCTGGAGGGAGTTTCGGCTTCGGCGCGGGTGGAGATGGAGCGGATGAGGCCGTCTTCGATTTGGAGGACGGGGTTGGCCAGGAGGCTGGTTCCGTCCCAAAGACGAGCTGCAGTCAGCGTTCGCATGACTTGATTATGCCAGCCGCGCAATGGGAAGGCCGAAGGCTCCAGCGGGGCACGGGGTGCGTTATCTGTACTTGCGCAGCACGCCGAGCACGCGGCCCTGAATGGCGACCTGGGCGGCGGGAACGTAGATCGGATCCATCTCGACATTGGCCGGCTGAAGGCGCACGACGTTGCCTTCGTGGAAGAATCGCTTGAGGGTGGTCTCGGAGCCGCCCACCAGGGCTACCACGATCTCTCCCTGGCGCGCGGTGCGGGTGCGCTCCACCAGAACGTAGTCGCCGTTGATGATGTGTTCGTCGCGCATGGAGTCGCCGCGGACCTCGAGAGCGAAGACATCGCGGTTGCCGACCACGTCGTGGAGGGAGATGGTTTCGGGCGTCTCCATCATCTCGACGGGCAGGCCGGCGGCGATGCGACCGGCCAGGGGCAGTTTGGCGCTCGACCGGGTCCGGGAGCCGGGAGGCAGCAGGTCGATGGAGCGGCTGCGATTGTGCACCCGGTCGAGCAGGCCCTTGGTTTCGAGGTTGGTGATGTGCTTGTGGACCGTGGCCAGGCTCTTCAGGCCCATGCCGCGCGCGATCTCCTCAAAAGAAGGCGAGTAGCCGTTGCGTGTCACAAAGGTTTCAAGGAAATCGAGAATCTCTTTTTGCCTGCGAGTCACTGCCATGGGCGCATGATTAGCGATTACCTCTCGCTACCCCTTTCCAGATTTTGGATGCTAAGGAAGCTTGAATGTAAGTATAGGAAGAAAATGATCTTTGGTCTGCTTCTTCCAAATTGTTCCGCAGGCGATCGCACCCATCGTTTCCAGTTGAGGCCTCAACTTCCGGAGACCAGAAATGGATGCCATAAGGGGAGTTGCACGCGCTCAGATGGGTGCGGCCGTTCAATGACGCGGAACGAAGTCTTCTTGGGGAAGCGTCGGGACGATCGCATCGTTCCTCGTGAAAGGCGAGGCGAAGAGATGGCGACTGTGTGGTGCGCTTGATCATCAGGGAGACTATAGCACGGCCAGCGAAATAATAGCGAAGATTTTATGGACGGGTAAGCCTCTGAGTTAACTCTGCGTCAGGATGGGTACGCGCGACGTTGGTCGGCTCCGGCTGATCGATCGCCGGCGAGTTCACGAAGTCCCGGCATGTAGCTCAATTGTGCGGCGCGATGAAACGCTTCGATCCCTCTGGGCACTATCTTCTGTTGAGAGCCCAACCCGTCGATCTGGTTTGCCAATCATATCCGAACGCAGGATCGGTCGAAATTTACTTAGTGACGGCAAAGGCGCAAATTTGTACCATCGTAATTCATGCTCCGGTTGGTCTGAAAGCGAGCAGTTACGACATCGGGCGAGCGTTCCCTGACCCGAGCTAATTCTGGAAGCGGAAACTGCCGGGTCTCAGATGTCCTGAAGTCGACAGGGCTCCGACGATCCCGATTGAGAGTCGATTGCAGGATGCGTCGTTCCGGCATCGCGTCCAATTTCCACTGATCCAAATCATCCTTGCCTCAGCTGTCAATTGAGGAGCGTGGACAATGAAGCGCGGTGTGGGTCTCTATGCTCTATTCGCGGTCCTGTTGACGGGAGCCCACTTTGCCAGCGGGCCGGTCAGCCGGAAAGCTCCGTCCGCGGCGAGCACCGAGGCAGTAGCTGAGCTCGCTCCCAAAGACGCCCTCCCCGCAGAGACAGCCTGCGAAGCATTCGCGAACTCGGAGCCGGAGAAGAACAGCACTGGCTCTTCGGATTCGGATTCGGGCGATGAGGGTCAGATCACTGCGCTGGTTGAGCGGTACCTTTACGGCGCCAGCCAGCATTCGCACCTGGCCCCGGGAGCTTTGCCCAAAGACATTAAACTGATGATCGCCACGGTGCCGGATCCTGTCCATACTCATTTAAGCCTGGAGTTCGATCGCACGCTGGAGGCGATTCAGCAGGCTGCGCAGGATGAGAAGTTTACCTACGACTCGTCGTGGCTGCCGTGGAAAAGCCAGAGCAGCAGCTATTCGAGCCTTGCGGACCAGGAGGCCGAGAAAAGGGAAGAAGCTCGGCGGGAGATCTGTCCGGGCCTGATTCTGTTCCGCAAGAATATGGGGGCACCGCGAACCGAAGATTGGGAAAAGACTTCTCGCTGTTCCCAGAGGCCGACGGTCGACCCATATCAATGCGGCATGCTCGTCTTCGTCGTTTCCGAGAAGCCGACAGCAGGACTGAACCGCATTCAATGGGACAACGCCCTTCGGTGGATGGACCGATTCGCGAGCAAGGACAGGCCCGACAAGGCGCTTCGAATATTTGGCCCGACGTTCTCCGGCTCGCTTCCGGCCTTCGTTCGAGCCCTCAACGACGTTGGCACCGAGGGTCATTCGTTCAGCAGCGTTTTGCTCTATTCAGGACAGATTCGGGGCTGCGCATCGTGGAAATGGATGAAGTCGCAGTTGGATCCGCCGCGTCCGGCGCCGCTTTTGCCGGTCCGTATTGCGGACTTTGAAGAAAACGATGCCGTTCAGACCGACCGGTTCTTTCAGTTTCTAAAGGATCGCGGACACCATCTATCCGAGGTCGCCGTCCTCTCAGAAGACGAGACGGCCTATGGCGGTCTGCCTGACTCTTCCCCTCCTCCGTCGAGTTCGAGCACGAAACCGCCCGACTCGAAGCCTGTCCCGAAAATCGATTCAAACTCTGAAGATGCGACCTGTCAGCCCTACTATCCAAGCAGCGACAGGCCGGTTCATCTTTATTATCCCCGCGATATCTCGGCGGTGCGTTCGGCCTATCAGGAGCAGTCGATTTTTTCTTCCGGATCGTCGTCGGACTCCTCTTCCGGACAGCACACAGTTCTCCATCCCGAGTCCAGCCCATCCGCGCATAACAATACGGACACAATCGAGCCATTCAGCGGCCCCAACATGGCGCTTACTCAGGAAGCACAGCTTTACGGAATCGTAGACACGATCAAGACGCACGGAATCCGCTACGTCCTGCTGCGCAGCACGAACACCCTTGATTATCTGTTTCTGGCGCGCTTCCTTCATCGCGCTTATCCAACGGCGTATCTGGTCACTATCGGTACGGATATTCTCTTCGGCAGGGAGATCGATTCCACCGAGTTTCGCGGCGTCGTTTCTCTCTCGAGCTTTCCTCTGCTGCCGCGCGGGCAGGACTGGACCAGGTTGAGCGACGATACTCCTCAGCACGCGCACAGGGTATTCGGCAATTATGCGATGGAGGGCGACTACATCGCTGCGCGTTTCCTCATCACCGATCCCGAAGCCAGCGAAGGCGAGAGGCAGCCATTCACGCATGACGCCACGAACAAGAAAGACCTGCCCGATTACGCGCCTCCATTCTGGCTCCGGTCGCGGGGTGATGAAACAACATCCCGTCCTTCCACATGGCTTGGCGTGATCGGCAGAGACGGCTACTGGCCGCTTGCGGTTTTGAAAGACGGACCACGAGGTATTTTCTCGAACGAGGCTCTTATAGCGCCTCATGGCAATCACCAGCAGAGTGGGGCGGCAGGACAGGTTCCAAGGCAGCCTTTGACTCTCGGGAGCGATTGGAAGTTCTGTTGCGCTTTGGCAGCGCTTTTATTCTTCATGCATTTCTTTGCCTGCCGTTATGGCTGGTCGAGTGAAGACTTTGGCATGTTCGTTCAGTTTGCCCCTGCGCGGGGTAACCGCGGCCCGGCTCTGATCGCCTTTGGATGGTCGACGATCTGTTCGCTGCTTCTGATTTTGTTCCTCACCTCCTTCCGGATCTTTGCGTGGTTAGGTGGAGTTGACAGAGTCTGGACGGGCTTCACCTGCATCCTCGCCTTCGCAGCGGCAGCGCTGGCCATTTACGGAATCTATTCATGGCGTGTTGAAGGAGCGGCTAATACCGCGGAAACGGGCAGCGATCAGAATTTGAACGCTCCAGCGCCCGAATCCCGGAACAACTTTCACCGTCTCCCCTGGATTGCGATGATCGTGCTGCTCATCGGTCTAACTGCAATCGCCGGATGGGCCATCTTCGACTATCGCGGATTGGATTCCGGCGTGACGATCGCTTATCGTTCTGTGCATGTGACCAGCGGTGTGTCGCCAGTCGTCTCTTTAATCCTCATGCTGGCCGGATTCTACTGGTGGTTCTGGCAGACGCTGGCGGGACTCGCGCTGGTTGGACGCGGCCGCCCGGTTTTGCCCGACAAGACCCGCGTGCCCAAAGGCCTGGCGATGGTCAGCGATGAAATCGCCACGACCATCGAGACGGCGGCTATGCCTTTTCCTTCTGCCACCGGGTCGAACCGCCTGCTTTATCTGATCCCTTCGCTGATTGTGGTTCTTCAGGCTCTTGTACTGTTGCGGCCGTGGTTCGAAGGCGCCGATTTGCTGCTGCATAGTCTGGAGAACTCCGCGTTTATCTGGACTCTGCATCTTCTATTCTGGCTTGCGCTCTTCCTGCTGCTGATGGAATGCGCCCAGTTTCTGCTCACATGGTTTTCGTTGAACCGGCTGCTTCAGGCTCTCAATCGGTTGCCGCTGCGCCGCACATTTGCCGCGCTTCAAGGCTTGTCGATGCAGTCGCTGTGGAGACTGAGCGGCACCTCGTCCCGCTCTCGATTCAAAGTGTTCTCCTACCAGATGGAGTCGCTGATGCACCTGAGGAACGAGTTGGACTCGTCCGATGCACGAGGGTGGGATAATCACGCACTCCGGCAGTCGATTCATGCGGCCTGGGCGCAGGGATGGCGCTTCGAGCAAAAGCGCTGCGAAGAGCAGGACGTGGCCATGATCAACAACAGCGAGGCGCACACGATACGCACCCGGTTATCGACGTGCACCGAGGATATTTTGAGCGATCTGCTTGCCCCGGAGTGGACCCGGGAGAGGTTCTCGCTGGATCTCAGGGATGTCGTGAAGGAAGGCGAAAACGCCGAGAGCATGGCGCTCAGCGAAAAAGCCTCGGTCAGATTTGCGGAAGAGTTCGTCTGCATGGTGTATGTGGGCTATCTGCAAAATATTCTCGCCCGGATGCGGACCATGGTTCTTTCGATGGCGGGTCTTTTCGCGGCGATCGCACTGACGGTAGCGTTCTATCCCTATACGCCGCGGCCAACCATTGCGCTCTCGCTGATGCTTCTACTGCTGGCCATTGGAGCAGTGGTCGGAACGGTGTTCGCCGGCCTCGATCGGGACAGCACGCTAAGCCACATCACCAACACAAAACCCGGAGCGCTTGGAGCGCACTTCTGGATTCGCATATTGAGCTTTGTCGGTGTGCCCGCGCTGGGCCTGATCGTCGCCCAGTTTCCCGAGATTACGGATTTCGTTTTTTCGTGGATCACGCCAAGTCTGGGCGCGATGAAATGATCGCGCATCCCGGGCCGGCTTGCCTTTTACAATAGATACCTATGATCCTCGAGTCATTTCCGGTGGGCGCCTTGCAGTGCAATTGCACGATCATGGGCGACGAAGAGCTGCACGAAGCGATTGTCATCGACCCGGGAGATGAGATTGGGCGCATTCAACGGCGGCTGGATGAGCTGGGGCTCAAGCTCAAGCAGATTTTGATCACCCACGCGCACATCGATCACATCGGCGGCGCATTGAAGCTGAAGCGGCTGACGGGCGCGCCCATCTTTCTGAACGAAAACGACCTCCCGCAATTGAAGATCATGGATACGCAGGCGGCGTGGATCGGAGCCGAAACGCCCGAAACGGCTCCTCCAGACGAGATTCTTGCGGACGGCCTGTTGGTGGGGCTTGAGCGCTTTAAAGCCGCGGTGCTGCACACGCCGGGACATACACAGGGTTCGGTCTGTCTCCACTTCGCCCCGCTGAAGCTGCTGATTGCGGGGGATACCCTGTTTGCAAGCGGCATCGGGCGGACGGACCTGCCCGGCGGCGACTACGGCCAGATTATCGACTCCATTCATTCGCGGCTACTGGTTTTACCGGACGAGACCAGGGTCGTTCCCGGTCATGGACCGATGACCACAATCGGCACTGAGCGGGATTGCAACCCGTTTCTCCTCCCGCGCCGATCTCCGATTGTTTCACATATTAATATGTAGAAACAATAAGATAGAATGCTTAGTTAAAGCTGAACTTGATGTCAATGGCCGGTAATATTACCAACCTGATGCCTTTTAAGATATTCGACGAAAGACGTTACTCCGGTACTGAATTCCGGTTCCTCGCCCAGCAGGCTGACGACCAGCCAGCCCGACTCGGCCATACCGAAGAAGTAGCCGGGATGGACCCAGACGCCGCGCTCGAGCAGCGAGAGGACGGTGAGCTGGTCGGGTTCAAGGGCCGGAATACGAAGCATGGCATACCAGCCGGCTTCGACCGGCAGGCGGCTTACGACTGGGAGGCCGGCGAGCTGACGATCGAGTTCGGCGAGATTGGCCGCGACGCGCCTGCGAATCTGGTTTTGGATTCCCCCGCGCTCCTCGAGCCAGAGGGGCAAGGCGTGTTGCACCGGCGCGTTCATGGAAAGAAACGTGTCCGCGATGACCTCCAGCCGGTCGAGCGCCGAGGCGCAATCGGGACCGGTCGAGACGATCCAGGCGACTTTCAACTGCGGCAGGCCGGCGATCTTGCTCATGCCGCTGACAACAAAGACAGGAACGCCGTCGAGGCCACGGGCAAAGCTCTCTCCGCTTTGGCTGATCCCGTAATCGAGAAAGACCTCGTCGACGATGAGCGAAAGATCGAATTGGCGGCACAGCCGGGCCAGTTCTTCCGCCTCTGACGGCTTGGTGAAGTGGCCGGTGGGATTGTTGGGATGGACGATGACGATGGCGCGGGTCTGGGGAGCGATCGCGCGGCGGAGGGCTTCGATATCGAGCTGCCAGCCGTGGTCATAGACCATTGCGGAGGGCATCAGCCTGATGTCATCCAGGTCGGCCAGGAAATCGAAGAGCGGATAGCCGGGCTGGGGAACGAGAATCTCGTCGCCGGGGTCCAGGAGCAGCCGGAACAGGAAGCTGTATGCCTCGCTGGTGCCGGTGGTGAGGATGATCTGGGCGGGGTCGAGCGTGACGCCGTGGCTGGAGTAATAGCGGCTTACGGCGCGGCGCGCAGCCAGCAGGCCGCGGGGTTGGGGATCGTAGTCGAGGGCCTGCGGGTCGGTCAGGGCATTGAGGAGCGCAGGGGGATACTGGAAGCCGCAGCGGGTGGGGTTGGATGCGGTCAGGTCGGCGATGGGAAGACCGGCGTGGACGCGGAGGCGGTGGGCACGGGCGAGTTCGCTTTCTTCAGTGTTCCAGCTGGTTCTGCGTGAATACCGCATCAATCCATCCCGCAAGTGAATCTGCGCCATTCGGTGCTCTTTGATTTCCCGTCTGGGCTAACAGCCCGTGGTAAAAATCGAAAACGCTGAAAGACCATCCCTCAGGGGCTAAAGCCCACATTTAATTTTGAGCTATCTACGGCACGACTCAAGTCGTGCCCTTTCAAAACCCGACCTCTAATACAGGCCTGGCTTCGGGCCGCATCGTGCACAATAAAGACAGTCGCCCCCTTTCAACGATACACGGGGCTTATGAATGGAGGGACGTTGGCTGTTCGGGCGGTGGTTTTCGATTACGGGATGGTGCTGACCGGGCTTCCCGATGCGTCGGCTCACGCGGAGCTGGAGCGGATCACGGCGCTGAGCGCCGAACGGCTGGAGAGTCTCTACTGGATCGATCGTCATGCGTTGGATGAGGGGAAACTCACGGGCCTCGAGTTCTGGCAGAAGCTGGTCCGCGATGTCGGTTTGAGTCTCAGCCCGGAGCAGATCGAAGAGCTGAATCTGTGGGACGCGCGGATGTGGACCACCGCGAACCCGGCGATGCTGGCCTGGCAGCTCAAGCTCAAGGAGCGTGGGATATTGACCGCGATCCTCTCCAACATGAGCGACAACGTCCACGCCAACATGGAACGCGAGTTCAGCTGGCTATCGCGCTTCGATGTGCTGGTATGGAGCTATCAGCTTCGGATGGCCAAGCCCGATCCGGCGATCTATCGGCACGTTTTGAAGGAGTTGAAGATTCCCGCCGAGGAGACGCTGTTTGTGGACGATAGGCAGGTCAACGTGGATGCGGCGCGGGCGCTGGGCATGAAGGCGCTGCTGTTTACGAACGTCGAACAACTGCGCGCCGACCTGGTGGCGCAGAGGCTGGACGAAGACTTGCCGCTTCCGGACCAGGTTGCGGACAAAGGGTTGGAGCAGGGGTGAAAAACCGGGAGTGCTTCCCTCGGCGGCTAAAGCCGAATCGATTTTATTGAGCTTGCGCGGCACGACTGAAGTCGTGCCCTTTCAAAACGGCGCCCAAGAAGAGTTTTCTCCCCAGCCCGTTAAGAAGCGGCCATGCCCAACCCCACCAGGTTGGCGGCGGCGATGATGACCAGCACTCCGGCCCAGAGCAGGCGGACAGGCCTTGAGCCGACACCCTTCCACTCGCCCAGGGCGAGGCCTACCAGGCCGCCGCACAGGACGTAGATGCTCATGTGCAGCATCCAGTTCACGTAAAACAGCCGCTGCGGAATGTTGGCTGCGCCCCAGGCGTAGAAGAAGAACTGCAGGTACCACATGATGCCGGCGGTGGCGGCGAGGACGGCATTCCGGATGACCGTTGGTCGCGGCTGACCGAAGTCGGCGCGGACCGACAAGCGCTTGAGGAATGCGAGACGGATGAAGCAATAGCTCATGTTGACGACTGCGCCGCCGCCCATGATGATGACGTAGCTGGGCAGCGCCGCGTAAAGCGGGTTGACACCGATTTGCCTGGCGGCGGCTTCCATGGGGCGGGCTGCATCGATGGCAAACGACATGCCGGAGGAGAAGATGCCGCACATGACGGCGAGTGCGAGGCCGAGCTTTACGTTGAACTCGCGCACCTCTGCGCCGAGCTGTATCTCTTTCTGGTGGCCGGCATAAGAGACGATGATTACGCCGAGAAGGGCGACGACGACTCCGGCCATGGTGAGCAGGCCGCTAAGGGTGGTGAAGAGCATGGCGGCCTGGCCGTGGATAAGAGGCGGCACCAGCGTGCCGACGACCAGCGTGACGCCGATGGCCACGCCGATGCCGAGCGACATGCCGAGGTGGCGCATGGTCAGTCCGTAACTCACGTTGCCGACGCCCCACATGGCTCCGAACAGGGCGACTCGAAGCAGCAGCGCCAACCCCATGGAACCGTAAAAGGCCCGGAAATCGGGCAGCAGGATGAGGCTCACGCCGATGGGGAGCAGAATCCAGGAGAAGAGGCCGGCGATGGCCCAGGTGGTCTCCCAGGACCACTTTCTCACCTTCTCAATGGGCGCGTAGAACGATGCGGCGCATGCCGCTCCCACGATATGCCACCCGATTCCCGTGATGATTGCCGGCATTCCTTCTCCATTTCTCTTGCGTGGGCGGCGGAGACCCCATCCATTGCGCCGGCCGATTCAAAGCCTATCGGTAGGACCGGTTGCTTGTACAGCCGTGAACTCGCGTTCTAAAGCCCGACTACGAATTGGTAAGTACCGGATGGCAGCTCGAAACTGCTTTTCCCGTCCTCGGTCGTTCGGGCGAGCTTGGTTTGATTGATCGGCTGGCCGTTCAGAGTGTATTTCGCGGCTTCTTCGGCGGTGAGATTCAGGCGGCCGGTGGTGTTGGCGGGCAGCGTAAGTTGCCACTCCGCGGTTGAGCCTTTGAGGGTCCACGCGGAATGGATGGGGCCGTAGACAGAGTCGTAGTCGAGCGAGACATTGCCCAATTGGGCATTGAAGACCGGGTGCAGGAGGACGGTGTGGAAGCCCGCATCGAGGCTGGCGGCGTCGACACCGGCGGCATAGCGATAGATCCAGTCGGCCACCGCGCCATAGGCGTAGTGGTTGTAGGAGTTCATGCTGGGATCGGCCTTCATCTGGTCGCCGTTCCACCGCTCCCACGTGGTTGTTGCGCCATGGGTGACCATGTAGCCCCAGGACGGGTATCGGGTGTTGAGCAGCAGCGTGTAGGCCAGATCGGAATAGCCGGCCTTGGTCAGTTCCTCAAGGAGGTAGGGCGTTCCCAGGAAGCCGGTACCAAGGAGATTGTGGTTGGCTTCGATCTTGTCTGCCAGCTTCCTGGCTGCCGCGGCGCGCAGGTTTTCGGGGAGCAGATTCATGTGCAGGGCAAGAACGTAGCCGGTCTGCGTGTCTCCGCCATTGCTCTTTGCGTTGGGGTTGTTGATCTGGCCGAAGGGCGAAGGGCTATTGTCGGCGCCGGGTATGAATCCGTCGTCGCGGACAAACTGCTTGATGAAGGCGGTGCGGATCTTCTCGAACAGCCGCTCGTACTTTTGCGCGTCCCCGGTGCGGTTGGTGGCCAAGGCCATCTGGCGCATGAGCGTTAGGTCATAGGCCCAATATGCAGTGGCGATCAGGGTGTAGTCGGTTTTGCCTTCGGGCGAGAGCCAGTCGCCGAAGGGCGTGCCCGAATCGTTCTTCCACAGGCCGTCGGGATTGTGGGCATTGATCGCGTCGAGGTACTTCTCCATTGCCGCCCAGTTCTGATCGATGACGGTGGTGTCGCCGGTCTGGAGCCAGGAGGTCCATGGAATGATGACGCCCGCGTCGCTCCAGCCGACGCCGGAACCCATGTTGGGCTGCGAGGTGCCGGGTGAGTAGATGCCGTAGTACGGGGAACCAACCTGCGTGCCGCGCATGTCTTCGGCGAATTTACGCGAGAAGGGGGCGAGAGCCATGTTGTAGGAAGCGGCGCGCCAGAAGACCTGCGCGTCGGCCATCCAGCCGAGGCGCTCGTCGCGTTGGGGGCAATCGGTGGGCAAGCCGACGAAGTTTGAGCGCTGGCCCCACTGGATATTGCTCCACAGCTGGTTGATCATGGGGCTGCCGGTGGAGAGCTTCGTTGTGAATGGCGCAGCGGTGTGGATGACGAGGGCAGTTACGGCAGCGGTTGGCAGCGGCGCAGAGAGGCCGGTGACTTCAAGATAGCGAAAACCGTGGAAGGTGAAGTGTGGAGTGAGTTCGTCGGGGCCGACGCCGGTGTCGCCCTTGAGAATGAAGGTGTCGGTAGCCTTGGCGGTGCGCAGGTTGTCGGTGTAGATGGTCTCGTCGGCATTCACAATCTCGGCGAAGCGGAGGGTGACCTTTGTTCCCGCTTGGCCAGAAACGCGGAGCCGCTCCATGCCGGAGAAGTTCTGGCCGAAGTCGTAGACATAGACGCCCGGTTGGGGCTCGGTCATGGACTTGGCGGTAAGCGTTCGCTCGACGCGAATGGGCTGAAAGTCCTGGGCTTCGATCTTGACCGGTTTGGGTTCAATGGCGACGGCTTTGTCCCACTGGATGATGCCAAAATTGTCCGCATCCCACAGCGCCGGCGCGTGTAGGAGATCCTGGCTTTCGCCGTCGTAGATCTCGGAGTGAAGGATGTAGGAGCGGTGCGCGAGCCAGGATGTGTCGGTCGATACCCATTGCACGCTGCCGTCGTTATATTCGATGCGGAGTTGCGCCTTCAGCGCCGGGGGTGTCACGCCGTAGTTGTTGGGCTGCTGGAACCACTCGAGCGGCGTCTCATACCAGCCGGGCGCCAACTGCGCCCAAATCGCGTTCGAGCCGTTGTGTACAAGCCCCGATACGTCGTAGGTCTGATATTTCACGTGCTCGCGATAGTCGGTCCATCCAGGCGCGAGGACCTGGTCGCCGGCGCGACTTCCATTGATGAAAAATTCGTAGGCGCCCAGGGCGGTGGCGTAAAGACGGGCGGACTTGATGGGCGGCGTGCCGGACGCCTGGCTGGTGACGAAATCGCGGCCGAGGGCTTTTACCGAGTCGGGAATCCAGGGGTGGATGGCGGGTCCGGGCTGGGTCCAGACGACGGCGGTCTTCCAGCTTGAGTCGTCGAAGTCTTTCTGCTGCCAGCCTGAGGGGGCGTGGACGGCCGTCTTCCAGCCGGTTCCGGTGGCAAAGCTGGCCGTCGTACCGTCGGCGTACTCGACCACCAGGGTGGCGATCATGGGAGGCGCGTCGCTTTCGATCTGGCCATTGGGATTGGCTACGTAATGAACCGCCTCGATGGCAAGGGAGTTTGCGCCCTCGACTAGTTTGCCGGTGGCGTCGGCGCGAAGGAATTTCTTCCAGGGCATTTGCTGATAGGGCGGGAGCGGGCTGGCGGTGAGGACCTGCGCCCCGTTGATCCAGGCGGATACGGTGTCCTGGCCGGTGGCGTAGAGCGCGGCAGCCTTTACCGGCTTTTCGAGCGTGACGGCCTGGCGGTAGGCAAAGTGCTGCTCGGGGAACTTCTCCCCGGCCAGTACTTTGGAGTCGGGACTGGCAATCCACTGAGCGGGCGCCTGGCGAACGGCGGCTTCTTCAGTGGTCTCGTAACCGATCCATTGAGCGCGCCAACTGTCCTCTGTCAGCAAACCGGTCTCCCACCAGCCGGTGTGGGCAGCGGGGTAGGCCTCGCCAGCGGTATTCCAGACTTTCACCGTCCAGAGGTAGCGGGTGGAAGGCGACAGCCCTTTGCCGTCGTAACGCACATTGAGGGAGTTACCGGATGCGACGCGGCCGCTGTCCCAGACGTCCGGCTTGCCTTCATCCAACAGGCCGGCGTTCGACGCGACCAGAATTTCATAGGCGGTTTGCCGGGCACCGCGCGCGGGGTCGCGCAACTGCCAGGAGAAACGCGGGGCAGGATCGTCGATTCCGAGCGGGGCTGGCAGGCCATCGACGCGGAGCTCAACAGGCCCGACGCGATCGGCTTGCGTGCCCGCGGACTGGGCGATGAGGGTCGTCGGCGCGGCGGGTGCCAGGAGGGGCAGGATCAAAGCGATGTGGAGGAATTTGCTGAATAACATGGTTTCAGCGCACCTTTCGAGCGAGCGGCTCGTGAATTTGATCGAGGGCGGCCAGAGGCCAGGGCATTTCCTCAAATGAAACAATTTCTCGGCGAAACCACCTTATTGAAGGCGCGGTCTCATTGTCAATGCTGATTTGCTGCGGATTCAGAGTGACCAACGGCCGGAAAATCATTGATCCTCGTAAGCAACGGTGTTCAACCCTTCTACACTGATTGCATGGCACTCCGCCTTTATGCAGCCACCACCAGCCTGGGAAAGCTGCGCGACTTTCGCGCCGCGGCGCAGACCTGGTCGGTGGAGATCGAGCCGCTTCCGAACCTTGAGGAGATTCCCCCGCCTGAAGAAGACGGGACCACCTTTGCCGAGAACGCCACGCTGAAGGCGCTTTACTACTCGCGGTTCTCGCCCGGGCACCTGATTCTGGCCGACGACTCCGGGCTTGAAGTGGATGCACTATCGGGCGCTCCAGGAGTGCGCTCGGCGCGGTTTGCGGCCGACTCGGGGCTGGTGGACTCACCCGACGCCAATGACAACACCGACGTGTGGAACAACATGGTGCTGCTGCAGCGGATGGCCAAAGTGCCGGCAGCGGAGCGCACGGCTCGGTATCGCTGCGTGCTGGCTACGGCGCGCGACGCGTCGTTCTGTCAGACCGCCGAAGGGATGGTTGAAGGACTGATCCTGCAGGCTCCGCACGGAACTGGGGGATTTGGCTATGATCCGCTTTTTTATCTGCCGGAGCTTGACCGCACCATGGCGGAGATCGACCTGGTCACCAAGCTATCGCACAGTCATCGCGGTCGCGCAATCGCGGCTCTGCTCGCATTGTTGAGCGAATGACAAGAACATGCCGGCTCGCTTTGACGGGTCGTATGTGCGCCTCCGAACAGGATGTGAATGGTTCCCGCTGAGGAGACGACGCAACCGCTGGGGGTTAAGTGAGGGATTGCCGTGACCTGGGTTGGATTTTTGATAGGAATGTGCATCGCCATGATACCGGTCTGTGGAATTTCAACAATGCTTATCTGGTTCGAAATGATCGCACAAATCAAAACCCGGGATCGCACGTTCCACGTTCGCCGTCAGGGACGTGAGCCGCGATGTGATGGCGCAGACGGTGAAGGGTCTTTTGCGCGGATAGCTTCTGAAATGCCCCAAGATCCCGATCGGGGCCGAGATCGACGCTCAGCCTTCGAGTTACGGGAGCTTCATGCCGCCCGTCTCAACCACTCCGCCACCGCCTCTGGATTTTTGGCGATGACCACGAGATAAGCCCGCGCCGGAGCATCCGGATTCTTGCGGTTCTGCTCCCAATCCCGTAGCGTACCCACAGGAATCCGGTAAGTGGAGGCGAACCCCTCCTGGGTTAACCCCAGTCGCTCGCGCAACCTCTTCACGTTTACCCGGCGGTGCAAACCCAGCTTCGCCAACTCTTCATCCGTCCCGGCTGGGATCGGTTGCGCATCCGGATCGGCCAACGCAGCCGCCGTCAGTTCTTCATCTGTAAGCGCGTCAATGGCCTCCCAATCTGTATCGGTCTCAGGGAGTGGATCGCCGGGCTCATGATCGAGCACGATCATATTGTTTAACTTCATTCTTGTCGGCCTTTCTTACAGAGACGATTTGGGTAAGGTCTCTGTGTGAGACAGTGGAAACCACATACAGGATTCGCCTCGCACCCAGATCCAGTGTGGCAAGGCGTTCCTCACCGTATTCGAAACGGTCATCGATCCAGGATTCTTCGTGAGGGTCTTCAAGGGCGAGAATTCCCTCTGCCAGACTTAGGCCATGCTTGCGACGGTTCAGGGCATCCTTCGCGGGATCCCATGTGTACCGCATTGAGAATTGGTACGGCTTCGCCGTAGTCAAGTCAAGCGCGATGCCGAGCGGCTGCCTCCTCGCATATTTCAGAACATCCTGCGATCCACGCTGGCGATGACCGTATCTTCGGCGGCACGGCCCCAGCCGATGCGCAGATCTTTCACGCCGTGGAGATCAAAGGCTCCGTCGGAGCGGCGCGGAGCGGTGATGGCGAAGAAGTCGGCGCGTTCAACGTCGTTCAGGAAGAAAGCCGGACGTGCATCCGGTGCAGTGTGGGCGATTTCCACGTGGCTCATCTCGACATTGCGCATGTGGCGCAGGAAGAAGCCCGACGACGGCGTTGGGCCGAAGCGGCCCGGGTCGGGATACTCGTTCTCGAGCTCCGGCGGTTCCGCGTGGGCTGCGTCAGCCGCGGCGCCTCCCAGCGTCTCGATGTAAATGTTGGAAAGCTTGACGTCTTCGATGGCGTAGCCGGGAATTCCCGTCAGGATGGAGGCTTGCCGCGGCGCGTTGAAGCATTCGAGATTGCTGATCAGCACGCGCTTTAGAGTTCCGACTTTGGTGGTGTCTTTTGGTCCTCGCAGACGCGCGCCGAGCCGCATGAATAGAGGCCCGGTAACCAGGTCGCGCATGGTGGTGTTGGTAATTGTGATGTCTTCGAGGATCGCGCCATCGACTGATTCGAGAGCGTACCCTTGGCAGCCCTCGAAGATGCAGTTGGCGATGGTGATGTTGATGAATCCGCCATTGGACTCCGTTCCGCACTTGATTCGGCCGGTGCCGTAGACGTGCGAGTCGGATGGGAATTTCTTCCATGTGCCGTCGAGGACGGTGCCGAGCCGATAGGTTCCGGTGACAAAACAGTTGGTGATGGTGACGTTTCTGGTTGGCCGCGCGTAGCCGAGGCTGAAGCTCGATTTGGGGCAGATGCCGTCGTCCCAGGGTGAGTTCACGGTGCAGTTGGAGACGCGCACGTTCTGGCAGCAATCGATGTCCATGCCGTCGCGATCGGTGTCGATCTTCAGGTTGTCGATGGTGAGATTGTCGACTCCGGTCAGCAGCAGTCCGAAGTGACCGGCCTTGAGGATGGACAAGTCGCGCAGCAAAACATTGCGGCAGTTCTTGAGGGCGATGGCCTTGTTGCCGACCCCTGGCTGCTCGGCAACGTAGATTGGATAATCGCCGCGCGCTTGGCGGTCTGCGCCGAAGCTGAGGCCCTTGCCGTAAATCAGGCCTGTGCCGGTGATGCTGAAGTCGTGAATGTCTTCGCCCCATAGCAGCGAATTGTGCCAGTGGTTGTGGCCGTAGTCCTGGTAGGCGTCCCACTCGGTTTTTGGCTCGGCGGCGTCGTAGGTTCCACCGTTGTAGCCGGTGGTCTGGCCGGGAAGCGGTGAGTCGGCTGCCAGGATTGTTGACCCTTGTTCAAGATAGAGATGAACATGGCTCTTGAGGTGGATGGAGAAGCAGAGATAGGTCCCGGGCGGGAATACGACGACTCCGCCTCCGGCCGCGGCAGCCGCTTCGATGGCTCGATTGACGGCCGGCGTGTCGACTGCTTTGCCGTCGCCGGCGGCGCCATGCTTACGCACGTCAAAGAGGCCTTGCGCAGGGCTCGACGCGCTGTCTGTCTGGGCCGAAGCGGAAAGAGAAACGGCAGGGATTGCGGCGCCTGCCACGCCCATGCCGCCGGCGCGCAGCAGATCGCGGCGCAGCCAATTGAAACTCGTCATCGGACCGTCCTCCCTGGAGGCTTTCCCGCGGTCTGACCAGATCTCAATCGAGGTGAAAGACCTCTTCGAGCGGATTCATATTATCATCCGCCCCGCCGCCTTCGAGTTTTTCAAAGAAAGGAGCCATCTCGGCCTGCCAGCGGGCATTGACCGGATGATCTTTCATGGAGGCACAGCAGCGCTCGAAATCTTCTGCTTCGAGGTATCCAACCAGCAGTCCGTCGGGCCGGAGAAAGAGCGAATAATTGCGCCAGCCGGTCTCGCGCAGAGCGTCGAGCATCTCGGGCCATACCTGGGCATGCCGGGTCTTGTACTCCGCCAGTCTTTGCTCGCGAACCTTCAGCAGAAAGCAAATACGCATTGCGTTATCCTTTCAAGATCAATTGGATTGATGACCGTATCGAGCCGATAAAAATCGGCTGCCGCTCACTTAGGCAGCAACGCTGTGAATGGTGTCACGTAGGCCATGAGGTAGACGAAGACACCCACCAGCGCAGCGAGCGCCAGGCTATGCAGAAAGACGAAGCGGAGAATCGTGCCTTCCTGGCCGTAGGTCTGGGTGGCGGTGCTGGCCACCACGATGCTAGGAGCCGCGATCATTTTACCCATCACCCCGCCGGATGCGTTGGCGGAGGCCATGAGCAACGGCGGCACTCCGATCTGTCGCGCGGTCATCGTTTGCAGGCTGCCAAAGAGCACGTTGGAAGAGGTGTCTGAGCCGGTGCTCGCGGTGCCCAGCCATCCGATCAGCGTGCCGAAGAAGGGGTAAAGCGCGCCAGTGCGGGCAAAGGCGAGGCCCAGGGTTGCGTCCAGGCCGCAATAGCGCGTGATGTAACCGATAGCCATCATGGCCGCGATGGTAATGACTGTGAATCGAATGTTGAAGACGGTTTCGGCAAATGCGCGGACGAGCATTCTTGGTTTGATGCCCATCAGCAAACCGGCAAGAATGGACGCGACAAAGATGCCGGATCCCGTAGCAGTCAGCCAATTGAAGTTGAAGACGGCGGGCTCGGCAGTGGGCTTCAGGACCACTGGCGGCACGCGTTCGATCACTTTGTCGAGGCCCGCAACCGCGAACTTGACCGTGGTCTTCGAGTCCGTCCACACGGAGAACTGCGGAATGCCCCAGGCGAAGACCACCGCGGTGAGCACCAGCCAGGGCAACCAGGCCTTGAAAATTTTCCCGGTACTGTGGTCGAACCGCAGGCGGGTCTGACCGGTGATGTCTTCTCCCTTGGCGTTGAGGATGCACCTGGGCTTCCAGAAGCGAAGGAACGCGATCAGTGCGACGATGGTCGAAGTGGAAGCGACGATATCGGCCAGGGTGGGGCCAAAGAAAGTGGCCATGGCGAATTGTCCGACGGCGAAGGTGCCGCTGGCGACCAGGATGGCAGGCCATATTTCGATCATGCGGCGGAAGCCGGCATAGGCCCAGACGAGCCAGAACGGCACCAGAAGGCAGAAGGGAAGAAGAACGACGGCGATGGCCTTCGAAAGCAGCAGCGGATCGAGCCCGGTGACCGCACGGAGCGCCACGACGGGAATGCCCAGCCCTCCAAATGCCACCGGGGCGGTGTTGGCAAGCAGGGTGAGGCCGGCAGCCTGCAGCGGCTTGAATCCCAGGCTGATGAGAATGGCGCCGCAGACGGCTACCGGCGTGCCGAAGCCTGCTGAGCCTTCAAAGAATGCGCCGAGGGCGAACGCGATCAGAAGCAGTTGGAGCCGGCTATCATCGGTTATGTTGGTGAGGCTCTGCTGCAGGGTGACGAAGCGGCCCGTCCGGACGGTGAGGCCGTAGAGAAAGATGACCGGCAGAATGATCCAGCAAATGGGAAACACTCCGTAACCGGCGCCCAATGCAGCAGCGGTGAGGGCCAGGCGGACAGGCATGTGAAAGACGAGGATGGCCACAGAGAGCGCGGTCAAGAGGCCGGCGAGCGCGGCAACATGGGCCTTGAGGCGCAACCCAGCCATGGCGCCCAGCAGCACCAGAATCGGCAGGGCCGCGATCATGGTTGAAAGCCACCAGCGGCCGGTGGGGTCGTAGCCTTGCGACCATCTTCCGCCGGCTGGATTGGTATTCAGAAGCCAGGCAAGCCCGAAGACGACAGCCAGGACGCCCGCGACCAAAATTGCGATCGACTGCGCGGATGCGGGATGGGGACCGTGTGGACCGGGACGGACCTCTGAAGACGAATGCGATTCCATGTGACCTCGTGGATGATTCGCTACCATATCAGATTGAGAATGGTCCGTGTCGAGCTCGATATGCCATTTCGCTGGTCGTTTTGTGTTCACTTCATTTTATGCTGACAGCTTGAATGCGTCCGGGTTACTGTTTTAATGCGCAGGGACCGGAGGGGAGGGCCTGCTCAGCGATGAGCGAACCAAGCGGGCTGAACAAACTATGGCCGGATGCTCACTCGGCCCTGCATGACATTGTGCGCGATGGCATGCTGATGGCTATCGGAGGGTTCGGTCTTTGCGGCATTCCGGAGGCCCTGATTCTCGCTTTACGCGAAACCGGTGTTCGCGATCTGACCATCGCCAGCAACAACGCCGGCGTCGATGGTTGGGGTCTGGGGATTTTGCTCGAGACCCGGCAAGTGAAAAAGATGATCTCCAGTTATGTGGGCGAGAATGTCGAGTTCGAGCGGCAGTACCTGGCCGGCGAACTGGAAGTGGAGTTCTGCCCGCAGGGCACGCTAGCTGAGCGGATGAGGGCAGGCGGTGGGGGCATTCCCGGCTTCTACACGCGGACCGGCGTCGGCACGGTCGTGGCCGAGGGTAAAGAGCACAAGGAATTCGACGGCGTGGCGTATATTCTGGAACGCGGGATCCGGGCGGACATTGCGCTCGTGAAGGCGTGGAAGGCAGACCTCAACGGAAATCTTGTCTACCGCCGCACCGCGCGCAACTTCAATCCCAATGCGGCTGCGTGCGGCAAAATCACAATTGCCGAGGCGGAGATCATCGTGGAGCCGGGCGAACTGGATCCGGACCAGGTGCACACGCCGGGAATCTATGTGCAGCGGCTGGTGCACAATCCGCATCCTGAAAAACGGATCGAGAAACGAACCACCCGCGCTCAGTAGGTCAGGAGAAGAAGCCCTTGGCATGGACTCGTCAACAGATGGCCGCGCGCGCGGCTCAGGAACTCAGGGACGGGTTCTATGTGAACCTGGGAATCGGCATTCCCACGCTGGTGGCGAACTATATCCCGAAGGGAATGACGGTGACATTGCAATCGGAAAACGGGCTGCTCGGCATGGGGCCGTTCCCTCTTGATGGAGAGGTCGATGCGGATCTGATCAACGCAGGCAAAGAGACGGTGACGCTGGTTCGAGGCGCTTCGATTTTTTCCAGTGCCGACTCGTTCGCCATGATTCGAGGCGGGCATATCGACCTGGCTATTCTTGGGGCGATGCAAGTCTCCGAGCGCGGCGACCTGGCGAACTGGATGGTACCGGGCAAGCGGGTGAAAGGGATGGGCGGGGCAATGGACCTCGTCTCCGGCGTGCGGCGCGTGATTGCATTGATGGAACATACTATGCCGGACGGCGTCTTCAAACTGCTTCGCAACTGTTCGCTGCCTCTGACGGGGACGGCCGTGGTCGATCGCGTCATCACCGATCTTTGCGTGCTCGACGTCACGGATACCGGTTTTGAAGTGGTTGAGCTTGCGGATGGCGTTACGCCGGAGCAGGTGAAGCAGCGGACAGAGGCCTCGCTGCTTTTTCATTGCGATTAAGTGCTGCCGTTATTTTGCCCATGAAGGCTTGCGTTTCTCGAGAAACGCCGCAATGCCTTCGCGAAAATCCCCTGTTTCACGCGCTTGTGCGCTGGATTCGATAGCGGCGATGACCGCCGAGTCAAGCCACTGCCGGTGCTGCGCTGCCATCAGGCGCTTGGTCGCTGAGAGCGCTTGCGGGCTGTTGGCGGTCAAAGTCTGTGCGAGTTCCTCGACGCGCGCACTGAGGTGTTCCGGCTCGACAATCTCATTCACGAGACCCAGGCGGTGAGCTTCCGCGGCGTCGAACAAGCGTCCGGTCAAGAGCAGGTCGCGGCTTCGCTTGTCTCCGATCTGCAACGACAGGAAAGCCGACACCACCGCGGGCACAAATCCGATGCGCACTTCAGTGAAACCGAATTTCGCTGCCGGGGTCGCGAAGGTGAAGTCGCAGATCATGGACAGGCCGGTGCCGCCGGCGATGGCCGCTCCGTGCACAGCGGCGATGGTCGGAACGGGCATTTCATGCAATGCCAGGAATAGGCGGGCGATAAGTTCCGCATCGGCGCGATGCGAGAGGTCTGTCTCGTTGCTATTAAGAACCGACAGGTCCAGCCCCGAACAAAATGATTTGCCCGCCCCGGAGAGCACCAGGACGCGGCAGTCGCCGGTGGCGGCTTCTTCGAATGCGGCGATCAGTTCCTTCTGCATCTCGGGCGTCATGGCGTTGCGGCGTTCGGGACGGTTGAGCGTAATGGTTCGTATCGAACCTACGTCTGCCACTGCGATGGTTTTGTAATCCAATCTGCCCTCCCTGCTTCAGGCCTCAATTCAATGGGCGGTTTGTTCCTGATGCGCCACGCCGAATTTGGCTGCGATCCCGGTGTTGGCGCGGATCACATTGTCGAGCGGGCCCAATGCGGGAAGCTCGGCGCCGCACGCCGTTAAGGTTTGAATCAAAATTTCAGTGGGAATGTTGCCGACCAACCGGTCCTGGGCAAACGGGCATCCGCCGAGGCCGCCGATGGCCGCGTCGAACCGCCTGCAACCTGCGTCGAATGCCGCGCGAATGAGTTCCGTCGCCTGTTCGCGACGGGCGTGCAGATGAACGCCTATTTCAATCTCCGGAAAACCGGCTATTGCCGGTCGCAGGGTCTCGACCATCTGGGCAGGACTGGCGAGCGCTACCGTATCGGCGAGGGATATCTGCCGCATTCCGCACGCGACGAGCGAATCGAGCGCAGCCAGAACGGTGGCAATGCTCCACGGGTCTCCGTAGGGATTTCCAAAGGCCATCGAAAGATACGCAATCACGTCCAATCCTGCGTCTCCGACACGGGCGACGATAGCTCGCAGCACGTCGATTGCCTGTTGTGGAGACTGGCGCTGATTGCGACGCAGGAACTCGGGTGATATCGAATATGGAAACCCGAGTGTGCGCACGGCGCCGGTGCCGATGGCGCGCTCTGCGCCCTTTTCATTGACTACAATCCCGATGATGTCCGTGCTTGCAGGCGGGTCCAATTGCGCGAGGACGCGCTCTGAATCGGCCATCTGGGGCACCGCCGCGGGGGAAACGAAACTGACCGCGTCGATGGTTGAAAATCCTGCCTGGATCAGTTGGCGCAGGTAGGCAGCTTTGATGTCCGCGGCGATGGGAAAGGGAAGCGCTTGCCACGCGTCGCGGGGACACTCGACGATTTTGACCGGGTCGTTCATTTGCCTTTTACGGTTTTCTCGAATTCAAAGCCCGCATCTGCTTATCCGCGCGAAGGAGTGACCTTGAGAATTTCGCGCGCAATCACCATGCGCTGAATCTCGCTGGTGCCCTCGCCGATGGTGCACAGCTTGACGTCGCGGTAAAACTTCTCAACCGGATAATCCTTGATGAAGCCATAGCCGCCGAACAACTGCACCGCTTCATTGCAGATGTGGACTGCCGTTTCGCTGGCGAAGAGCTTGGCCATCGAAGACTCGCGCGTCACTTTCCGGCCGGCGTCTTTGAGAACTGCGGCGCGCTGGGTGAGCAGCCGGGCGGCATCGAGCTCGGTGGCCATGTCGGCGAGTTTCCATTGAATGCCCTGAAACTCGGCGATCGCTTTTCCGAACTGGCGGCGTTCCTTCACATATTTTACGGTTGCGTCGAGTGCGCCACGGCCGATGCCCAGAGATAATGCCGCGATTGAGATTCTACCGCCATCGAGAACGCGCATGGCATCGATGAATCCCTCACCCTCGGCGCCAAGCAGGTTCTCCGCTGGAATCTCGCAGTCTTGAAAGATCAGCTCGCTGGTGTCGCTGGCACGCAGGCCCAGCTTGTTTTCCTTCTTGCCGGGACGGAAGCCCTTTGTGTCCTTCTCCACCACGAAAGCCGACAATCCATGCGTGCCTTTTGTCTTGTCGGTTACTGCGATCAAGACGGCGACGTCGGCATAGCGGCCGTTGGTGATGAATGTCTTGTTGCCGTTGAGGATGTATCGATCGCCATTCTTCACGGCCGTGGTGCGGGCGTTGCTGGCGTCTGAACCTGACCCTGGCTCGGTAAGGCCCCATGCCGCGAGCCACTCGCCGCCGGCCAGAAGCGGAAGGTACTTTCGTTTCTGCGCTTCATTGCCGGCGAGAAAAATATGGTTCGTACCCAGCGAGTTGTGAGCCGCGACGGTCAGTCCGATTGAACCGTCGACGGCGGACAGCTCCTCAATCGCGAGCGCGTAATCCAGGTAGCCCAGTCCCGCGCCGCCATATTCCGACGGTATGATCACACCCAGCAGTCCCATCGCGCCAAGCTTCTTCACCACCGCGACTGGGAACTCACCGGCTTCATCCCAGGCCAGCACGTTGGGCGCAATCTCCTGCGCGGCAAAGTCGCGAATCTCGCGCCGGAGGTGCTCTTGCTCCTCAGTCAGAACGAATGGGGAGAGGCTTTGTGCCGGTTCCACTTCCAGCTTCATATTCAGGCTCCTTCGCGGGGAATTCGAATGGCCAGTTTGCGTGCTTCAACGTAAGATGCCGCAGGTTGTTTTTCGATTGTGCCGGAGAGAGAGCTCAGGTTTGAAGGACTCCCGGATTGAAGCGGGGAGTTTCAGGATTGAGGGCGCAAGCCTCAAGCGCCGAGATCAGCACCTGGCGCGTGCGGGCGGGATCGATGATGGCATCGATCCACAAGCGCGCCGCGCCGTAACGGGGATCGGCCTGCGCATCGTAGTCCGCCTTGATCTGCTCCTGGAGGGCAGCTCGATCTGCCTCGGACACGACACTGCCGCCGCGCTCCATCTGGCGGGCACGCACCTCGGCCAGGGTGGCTGCGGCCGACGCTCCGCTCATCACCGCGTAACGAGCGGTGGGCCAGGCAAAAAGAAACCTTGGATCGTACGCCTTGCCGCACATCGCGTAATGACCTGCGCCGAAGCTTCCACCGACGATCACCGTGATCTTGGGGACGACGCTGGTGCTGACGGCTGAGACCATTTTTGCGCCGGCGCGAATGATGCCCGACCACTCGGCATCCTTGCCCACCATGAATCCATTGACGTCATGCAGAAACAGGAGCGGAACGAGGCTTTGATTGCAGTCCATGATGAAGCGGGCCGCCTTCTGCGCGCCTTCGGTATAGATGACGCCGCCGACCTCGATGCGCTGGGCTCCGGCTTGAGGGCCCATGGCGACGGTCTGCTTCTGGTTGGTTTTCTGGTTGGCGACGATGCCGACGGCGTGACCGCCGATCCACGCATAGCCGCACAGAACGGTGCGACCGAAGTCTGCCTTGTATTCATCGAACTCGCTGCGGTCGACGATGCGCGCAATGATTTCGTGCATATCGTAGACATTGCTGGCGCCGGGCGCGGGATTCAGCAGGCCGTAGAGATCCTCGGCCGCACAACGGGGCGCGTCGCACTGGGCGTCGAAAGGCCGGCGTCGAAAGACCTCTTCCGGCGCGGCTGCGGCGGGGCGCTGGCCGAATTTGTCAACCAGGGAGCGCAGGCGGGCAAGGCACAGATGATCGTTGGGCTCCTTGAAGTCCACCGTTCCGGAGATCTCGGCGTGCATCCGCGCGCCTCCTAACTCTTCGGCTTCGGTCTTCTGGCCAATGGCGGCCTGGACCAGAGATGGACCGGCGAGAAACAAGCCGGAGCCTTCGGTCATGAGCACGGTATCCGTCATGACCGGAAGATAGGCGCCGCCGGCCACGCACATGCCCATGATGGCCGTGATCTGCGGAATACCGAGCGAGCTCATGACGGCGTTGTTTCTGAAGATGCGCCCGAAATCGTCGGTATCCGGAAAGACGTCCTCCTGCAAGGGGAGAAAGACACCGGAAGAGTCAACCAGGTAGAGGGTGGGAATGCGGTTTTCCATGGCGATGGTCTGGGCGCGCAGGACCTTCTTCGCGGTCATGGGGAAAAATGCACCGGCCTTCACCGTAGCGTCGTTGGCGACGATGATGCAGAGTCGTCCGCATACGCGGCCCAGGCCGGTCACCACTCCGGCCGACGGTGCGCCACCATACTCGCCATACATTCCATGGGCAGCCCAGAGGCCCAGTTCCAGGAACTCGGTTCCTTCGTCAAGCAAAAGGTTGAGCCGCTCGCGCACGGTCAGGCGCCCCTTGGCGCGCTGGGCTTCGGCGGCCTTTGCGCCGCCCCCGAGACGGATGGAATCCTCTTCGGCGCGCATTTCGCGCAACAGTGCATGGAGCGCTTCGCGATTGGCTTTTGAGCGTGCCGAGTTGAGATCGAGAGCGGAGTTCAGCCGGTTGTCAAATTGAATTCCCGTTGCCATCTTCACCCCGCGCCCGAACGACGAGGCACGATTCGAACCGCGGCACGCGCGCTCGCCGCCCCGAGCAGAATCGTATCCCGGAAAAGGGGCCAGTGTCTCTTCAATTATTGGATGCGCGGTAAACCTTCGCCGTAGCGGGATAACAAGCGTGAGTGTCATTGCCGCGCGCGGCGGATCGAAGCCGCCGCCCGGGAGGCTGCAGTCGGAAGCTGGTAGCAGCCGCGCCGGACAAGGCGATTCCAAACCGGGGTTTCAAGCGGGAGGACCCGACGTTCAACCGGATACCATGAGCCGCTTCAGTTCGCGGCGCCAACTGATTCGCTGCTTGCGAACATGGACCCCTCGTTTGCAGGGGCGCGAAAGGATGAGGGTATCCTGGCCGGCCTGACGCAGGCCAACGCAGTGGCCGCGATGATCTCCAGATCGGACCACAGAGTTGCCCGGCACATATAGCGAGAATCGATGCGTGCCTTGAGCGGTTTTATGCGCGCGTGATAGAAGGCCTCCATGTGGTTGGGATGCACCCGGCTCAGAATCTCTTCTTCGCGTCGGAATGCGAGCGTGGCCGCGCCCGTGATGCCGGGACGGTAGGGCATGTTGCGGAGGGCAGCGTACTGGGGCAGCTTGGGCCGGGGACCGACGAGGCTCATATCTCCGCGGAGCACGTTGTAAAACTGCGGCAGTTCGTCGAGCTTCAGCCTGCGCAGCCATCTGCCCAACGCGGTGACGCGACGATCGCCGTCCTTGGTGAGGCCGGGGCCGCCGCCGTCGCGCCGCGCTGCGGTCATGCTGCGGAATTTGTAAATCGAAAACAGCCGCCCTCCGCGGCCTACACGCTTTTGCACGAAGAGCGCGGGCCCTGGGGAGGTGAGACGAACGCAGATCGCGATGAGCAACGATGGCACCGCAAACAGGGCCAGCACCAACAACGCAACCGCCGCGTCAAGGAGGCGCTTGGCTTGCGATGAGGTCCAGGCGCTTGCCGATGGGTTTGCGATCTGATAGGTGCGCGGCGCCTGGTCCGGTGAAAGAACCATGGGTACAGGCGCAATGGACGCGGGATTCGCCCGCTGCTGAAGGGTGCTGCTGGAAACCTGCATGAGTACCGGCCTCGAAAAGAGATTGCGTACAAACTCTGGAGCGCAGCCCGGGAATTGCGACAGCCATTGCTCGTCAGTCAAACGCTCCGAGCAACAACGGCGCTCCAGGAAGTAATGCGCGGGTAGTTAAAGAGAGAGTGACTCAGATTGAGCGGTGAATGGGCGGAGCGGCGGAGTATTTGATTGCGCCGAGGGCCGGAATGGGACGATTCCCGGAAAAGTGATTTCCAGAACCTTTTAGGACGCATTTTCTGGGTTGATGCGGCTGATGAAATTCGGGCGCAGTACGAGGCGTCCTCGGACATGCGGTTGGGGCCGGGGCTTATGACGCCCGAAATGCCCGGACTGCACTCCGCCGGGCGGCTTGTAGACTGTTCGCATGGCAAAGCGCATTGGAGTGCATCTGGGCACAGCGGGCGGAGCGTCAAACGCTGTGGAGAGGGCGCGCGAGATCGGCGCCAACACCTTTCAGATTTTTTCGTCGAGCCCGCGCATGTGGCGGGCTCCCAAAGTTGACCCGGGCCAGGCAAAGCGGATGCGCGAGCTGCGCGCTTCGCTCGACGTGGGGCCGCTGGTGATCCATACCAGCTACCTGGTCAACGTGTGCAGCCAGACCGAGGAGATCCGGCAGAAGAGTATTGGCGCCTTTCGGGGAGAGGTTGAACGGGCGCTTGCGCTGGGAGCGGAATACCTGGTGCTGCATCCGGGATCATGGAAGGGGCTGACCCGCGATGAAGGCTTGCGGCTGGCGGCGGAGTCGATCGAGCAGGCCATTGACGGGCTGGCGTGGCAGGGAACCGGCTTTCAAATTCTGATTGAAAATACCGCCGGGGCGGAGTTCTCACTGGGCGGAAGCTTTGAGCAGGTCGCGGAACTGGTGGATCGCCTGAAGCGTTGCGCGCCCATGGGAGTGTGCCTCGACACCTGCCACACGCACGTTGCCGGATACGACCTGCTGAGTGCCGAGGGCTTTGCCGAGACCATGAGCCAGGCGGCGGCCACGGTGGGTTTCGACGATGTGCGGGTATGGCACTGCAACGATGCCAAGGCCGCCCGGGGGACTAAACTCGACCGGCATGAGCACATCGGGCAGGGAACGATCGGGATTGAGCCGTTCCGCTGGCTTTTGAACGATCCGCGTTTTGACCATTGCGCGTTTATCGCCGAGACTCCGGTGGATGAGCCGGGCGACGAGGAGCGCAATGTGCGGGTGCTGAAGAGCCTGGTGGAATAAAGGTTGAAATCTCCGCTTGCTTTCAAACTTCCCGAGCGTCAGACTGATTGCGTCAGCAAGGTGATTTGTGGGGGGTGAACTCATGCGAGCGGGTTTCCAGGGGGCGTGGAGTTTGATCGTGGCTGGCGGGCTGGCTCTGCCGGCGTGGGGGCAGGGTTCCTGGGTCCAGTCTTCCAATCCAGGAAGCAGCGGCGCGCGGCAGGCACAGACGCCCTTCACTGCGGAGTACAAGATCACCCGGGTGAGGACGCTGGCCAACGGAACCACCATCACTCGTGAATCGACGGAGGTGCGGGCGGTTGACTCCGAGGGACGCGTGATGGAGTCGCGGACAGAGACCCCTGCGTCCGAGGACCGGAAGCCGGTGAGCATTGTCAGCGTTTCAGACCCGGTGGCGAAAACACGCACCCACTGGAATTCTCCCGGCGACAAGGCCACCGTGATTCCGATGCCGCCTCATCTATCGGACCAGCCTGGGTGCTTCTCCACGGCGGCGAATTCCACCCCGGCTGCAGGCGGCTCCGGAAATGAGGAGTCATCGCGCGGCGTCGGCGGCTCCGCTACCTCCTCATCCTCTTCCTTCCTGGTTGCCGGCGGGCCGGAAATGAGGCGGGGAAAGCCGGTGATTGAGGACCTGGGTACGTCGACCGTCCAGGGAATCGAGGCGCGCGGGCGCCGGATTACCCGGACAACTCCTGCCGGCACCCTGGGGAACGACGCGCCCCTGGTGCATACGGAAGAAACCTGGACGGCGACAAGGATCGGCCCGTCCGCGCCGCTGGTGCGCTCGGAGATCGACGACCCGGAGACAGGCAGGCAGACCACGGAGCTGGTGAATCTGACTCTGAGCGAGTCCGATATGGCCCTATTCCAGCCGCCGCAGGGCTATGATGTCGTGGTTCAGGAGATGCACCAGGTTCCGTGCCGGGACGCGCCGGTGCAGTAGCTTCCGGCTTCCGCCCATTTACACTAAAGTCTTATGGCGGAAGAGAAGGAACTGCGGTACGATCCGGCGGCGATCGAGCCGAAATGGCAAGAGCGGTGGGCTGCTGACGCTGAATTGTATGCGGCTGAGCCCGCGTCCTGCGGCAAGGCGAAGTATTACGTGCTGGAGATGCTGCCCTATCCCAGCGGCCAGTTGCACATGGGGCATGTGCGCAACTACTCGATCGGCGACGCGCTGGCACGGCACATGTGGATGCGTGGGTACAACGTGCTGCATCCGATGGGTTGGGACGCCTTCGGACTGCCGGCTGAGAATGCGGCGCTCAAAAACAATACGCCTCCTCGCGAGTGGACTCTGGCCAATGTGGCCGCGATGAAACGGCAGATGCTGCGCCTGGGGCTCGGCTACGACTGGGCCACGGAGGTCACCACCTGCCTGCCGGACTACTATCGCTGGAACCAGTGGTTCTTTCTGCGCATGTACGAGAAGGGGTTGGTCTACCGCAAGAAGAGCAAGGTGAACTGGTGCCCTGAGTGCGCCACCGTGCTGGCCAACGAGCAGGTGGTGGACGGCTGCTGCTGGCGGCATGAAGACACGCGGGTGGAGCAGCGCGACCTGGAGCAGTGGTTCTTCCGCATCACCGCTTACGCCGAAGAACTCCTGGCAGGGTTGGATAAGCTTGAAGGCTGGCCCGAAAAAGTCCGCACCATGCAGCGCAACTGGATCGGGCGGAGCGAGGGAACCGAGATCGACTTTTTCCTGGCGGAAAAAATCGACCAGGGGTCAGGGATCAGGGATCAGGGATCCGAGCCGACGCGGATTCGCGTCTTCACCACGCGGGTGGATACCATCTTCGGCGCGACCAGCGTTCAATTGGCGCCCGAGCATCCGGTGGTGGCCGCGCAGTCGGCGGCCGACTCCGGTTTAAAAGCGCAAGTGTCCGGGCTGATCGACGAGCAGAAGAAGGCCAGGGAAGCCGGCGACTTGGGGGCGATTGAAAAGCATGGCATTCCGACCGGGCACTTCGCGATCAACCCCTATAATCGCGAGCTGATTCCGATCTGGGTGGCGAATTATGTCCTGATGGACTACGGGACCGGGGCGATCATGAGCGTGCCCGGCCACGACGAGCGCGATTTTGAATTCGCGAAGAAGTACGCCATTCCGATCCGGCTTGTAATCGCGCCATTGGAGCGCTCGACCGAAGAGGCCGAACTCCCCTTTGTCTCAGAGGACGGGGTGCTGGTGAACTCCGGCGAATACGACGGGTTGACGTGCGTCGAGGCTCAAAAACAACTCCAAGAGACTGCCGCTCGAAACGCCTTTGGCGAGGCGAAGGTGATCTTCCGCCTCAAGGACTGGGGCGTGAGCCGGCAACGCTATTGGGGCACGCCGATTCCCATGCTTTACTGTCTGTCCAAGTGCGAGGGCGATGGCCTCGTTCCCGTGCCTGACGACCAGTTACCGGTGATTTTGCCGGAGAGGATCGAGATTACGCAGCAGGGCGGTTCGCCGCTCAGCCGGGTGCCGGAGTTCGTGAACACCACTTGTCCGAAGTGCGGAGGGCCGGCGAGGCGCGAGACCGATACCATGGATACGTTCGTCGATTCGAGCTGGTATTTCTACCGCTACACCGACGCGAAGAACTCCGAGGCGCCCTTCGCGCCGGCGAAGGCTCAGTACTGGTTCCCCATCGACCAGTACATCGGCGGCGTGGAACACGCGATTCTGCACCTGATTTACTCGCGTTTCTGGACCAAAGTGATGCGCGACCTGGGCCTGGTGGTGAACGACGAGCCGGCGCGAAGGCTCTTCACCCAGGGGATGGTGATCAAGGACGGCGCCAAGATGTCGAAGTCGAAGGGCAACGTGGTTTCGCCGGACGATATGGTGGCCAGCTACGGCGCCGACGCCACGCGGATGTATGCGCTGTTTGCCGCGCCGCCGGATCGCGATCTCGACTGGCAGGAAGATGGCGTGGCGGGAGTGAGCCGCTTTCTGGGCCGCGTATGGCGGCTGACGGTGAAGTACGCGCCGGTAGCCCGCGGTGATTCCCACCCTGGCCACAAAAACGAAGACGGGTCGAGGGTGGGGCACCCCGCCGCCCCGCGGTCCGGCGTTTTGGACGGTGATCCGGGTAGCGGCGCGGCTTTGCTGCGCAAGCTGCATCAGACCATCGCCAAGATCACCCTCGAATTTGAAGGCCGCTGGCACTTCAATACCTGCGTGGCGGCCATCATGGAACTGGTCAATGAGATGCAGGCGGCCGATGCGCAACTCGCTTCGGGTGAAGTGCCTGCGCCGGTGGTGCGGGAACTGTTGCGCACCCTGGTGCTGCTGATGGCTCCGTTCGCGCCCTACTTGGCGGCCGAATTGTGGGAGACGCTTGGCGAGCAGACAACCGTGCTGCGCGCTCCCTGGCCAGTCAGCAATCCGGATCTGGCAAGGGAAGACGAGATTGAAATTCCAGTGCAGATCAACGGCAAACTGGCACACGTAGTGCGGGTGGCCGCAGGCGCCGATGCGAAGACCATTGAGTCCGCGGCGCTGGCCGATGAAAGGGTTCAGACGCGCATCGCCGGAAAGACGGTTGTCAAGGTGATCGTGGTGCCAGGCAGGGCCGTCAACCTGGTTGCGAGGTGAAGGCGCTATCGATTGCGTACGCTCGCCGCGCCAGGCCGGTGCGCGGCACACAGTTGCTGGTCGAGCACATGGGCGCTGTGCTCAGGCGGCCGTCGCTGACGGCGATTGAACTGGGATGGAACTGGCTTGTCGGCCTGCCGATTCTCTGGGTTTCGAGGCAACAGGCGTTGAAGATTCTTTCCGCGTATCCGCTCCAGGAGTCGGGGTTCAACTCCATCGACACACGGAACCCCTGGGTCGCCGCGGTGCAGGTGGCAAACGTATGGACCTATTACCAGCCCCATGTGCTGGCTGTCCTGGTGTGGCTGCTGCCATCCGCGGCCGTGGCGTGGATTGTCGTATCGGCACTGGGGCGGAGCATGCTGCTCAAGAGAATTATCCCCCGGGCGTCGTTTCGTCCCATGGGCATGATCGCTTTGCAAACTGCCTGGCTGGCGCTGCTGGCGGCAACTTTCCTAGCATGGTTCAAGTCGATCGAGTGGGTGGCGTCCACGCATATATCCGCAGCAGGCGAGCCGGATCTGGTGGGCTACTCCATCTGGGCCATCTTTCTCACGCTGGGGTTTTATACCGCGTTTGCGCTAGTAAGCTGGCCGCTGTCGATTGCCCCGGTGTTGATGCTGCTTGATAGGCGCCCCTCAATTTCCAGTCTCGGATTGAGTTTGAAGCTGGGAAGGGAATTCACCGGCAAACTGGCAGAGATCAACCTGGTCATGGGAATCGTGACGCTGGCGCTGATGGTGCTGGCCATGGTCTTCTCTGCCGCGCCGCTGCCGTTCAGCGATGAGCTGGGCGCCGACGCGATGCGCCTCGTCTGGGTGGGGTCGGTGGTCTTCTTCCTGGTAGCCAGCGGATTCTTTCAGGTGGTGCGGGTGAAGGCCTTCATTGCTTTCTGGGAGACGTTTCGCGGTTCCGCATCGAGTTAGGCTATTTCGCTTGTAGCGCCCGATCCTTCAGATACGCCTCGCTCAACGTCTTCTTTTGCTCGGCGATCGGCAGCAGAGTCGGATAGAACTGCGCGAACGTAGTGTCGACAGCCGCATGTGCCGCGTGGCAGCTATAGCAGGGCGCTCCTTGCGGAATCAATGTGCCACTCTTGCCGGGCGAGTCGAATTCGAAGAACGCCCACCTGCCTGGGAATCGCGCCTCATCCTTTACGTGCACTTCAAAGCCCATGAGTTGCGTGCCCTGAAAATGGCCACTTTGGTTGATCGACCCTTTGTCCTTCGCTTCCCGAACCTCCAGTGCAAGGATCGTCTTGTCAGGCCAGGTCCCTGTGGCCAGGAAGTATCGGTAGGCCTCAGGATTGACAAACACGTTGTCGAACATCGCCATGTCCGTCGGCTTGGCTGTGTAACTCATGTCAATGCCGGATGACAGATAGATCCATTCACGATAATCTCCAACCGGAAGCAGATCGCCGTTCCCCGCATAAGCAGGCCCACTGCCACCGGCGGCCTTTGCCGCGGGCGCGAAGTGAACGAGGAAGGCAAGAGAACCAGCGAAAACCGACAGAGCAATTGTTATCCTTGAATTCAGTCGCATCGGACCTCCAACCATTCGTTTTACGAATCGCCGAGCCCGGCAGTTCCCCGATTGCTCTCAAACACCCGGAATGACCGCGGCTTGATTGACCGCTCTCGCCGGCTGGCCCAATGCCTCAGGGAGCTTTCAGAAGATCTTCAGCTTGATCGCCAGGTACTTCTTGGGGTCCTCGCGGATGCCTTTCAGCAGGTCTCGGGCTTCCTGCATGGTCTGGTCTACGTGATTGTAGAGGGAGGGGTTGTGAATCAGCTCGCCCATGGTGCCCTGGCCCTCGTCGATGCTCTTCAGGATGCCGTCGAGATGGGAGACGGTGTCATCGAGTTTCTTCGCGAAGGCGGGGTCTTTGGCCAGCTTGCCAAGGGTGCCCTTGCCGGCGTTGATCTCCCCAACCAGGTCTTTGGTGCTGGCCAGGGTAGCGTCGAGATTGTTGTAGAGCGACTCGTCGCGGAGGAGCTTGCCCGCGGTGCCCTTGCCTTCGTTGAGGGCGGTAATGATCTGGTCGAGCTTATCGACGGCGGAGTTGGCGTGCTGGTAGAGAGTGTCGTCGTTGAGCAATTTGCCCAGCGAGCCCTGGCCGGCCGCGACGGTCCTGGTAACAATCTGGATATTGGAGGCGATCGAGTCCAGCTTGGCCGCGAATTCGGGGTCGTTGATGAGCTTGCCGATGGTGCCTTTGCCATGGTTGACCGAATCGAGGAGCGTATCGATCTTCAACATCACGGTGTTGATCTCCTGGATCGACGTCTGGCTGCTTTGAATCACGTCCTGAATGGTGGGCGAACCAGCCTCCTTGAGTTCCGCGTTGTTGGCGGGCGGAGGGCCGCTGGCGCGGGTCGAGTCGATGTCGACAAAGCTGTCTCCGAGAACTCCGGCCTGGGCAATGCCGGCGGTGGAGTCGGTGTGGAGATCGTTGATGAACTCGTGGGCGACCTGCATGCTGACTTCAACCGGTGTGGGATTGCGGGCCGGGACCACGCGGACATGGATGACGTTTCCGATGGTGACCCCTTCGAGGGTGACCGGGGCACCGTCCTTCACGCCGGCGGCGTTGGTGAAGTAGCAGCGGAGGACGAGCTTTTTGGAGAACAGGCCGCCGGTCGAGCCGGACATGAGAAAGATGAGCCCGACCAGAACGGCCATGGCGACCAGGACCAGTGCACCTACCTTAAGCTGTGACCACTGAATCTCTCTGCGGCTTGGCACGTCGCTCCTCTGAGTGGGCTTAGAGACGCTGCATTATTTAGAGACGCCTTGAGAATAGCAGAAGCGGAATTATTTTCCGCCTTCAAGGACCACGCTGGCCATGGCCAGGGCGGAGGTATGGGTTAGGGACAGGGCGGCGCGGGCGACTCCGAGCCGCGAGGCGATTTGCGCCGCACGCCCGTGGAAGGTGACGCTGGGCCTGCCGCCGGGTTCGCGGACAACCTCGATTTCAAGCCAGTTTACTCCGAAGCTGATTCCCGTTCCCAGAGCCTTGGCGGCGGCTTCCTTGGCGGCAAAGCGGGCGGCAAAGCTCTCGGCGGCCATCTTCTTGCGCAGGCAGTAGGCCTGCTCGGCGACGGTGTAGACGCGATTGAGAAAACGGGAGCCGTAACGATCCATGGTGTTTTGGATGCGCCCGATCTCCACAAGGTCGATTCCTGAGCCGACAATCATGCTGTATATGAAACTACAACACAAGGGGTTTTGAGCCCAAAGGGGGATCGGCCACGCCGAGCGGCTCGACCCCACGACCTTTCCAATTACTTGAGAACCAGCCTGGGCAGGGGCAGTGTATGAAAGCAAGGCAAGAGCGTTCCAGTCCGCAACAACGGTTATCGTGCGCGAGACGGCTCCGATAAGACCCTTGAGTAAGGGTTTTCCGAGGTTGAGGATGCGGAACGTCAAGGCGAGACCCGATCCAGCGATCCCGTGGGCGCTGCAGATGAAGGCAGTTTCGGCCGAAGAGCCGGCGAGGCTTGTCCAGTCGCTCACCGGGGCCATTCTGGGCTGCGGGGGCTGGGTATTGAGCCGGGGCGCAAACGACAGCGGCACGGTGAACATGCTGTTCGAGTTTGAGCGGCAGGCCTGTATCGACATCTACAGCATATTGATTGCCACCGGGTTGGAACTGAGCCAGAGCGGGCACATCGGCTTTACGGAGCTTTGCCAGTGCACGCGGAACCATCGGGGCAATTGCGGTTCGGAGATAGCCAGCGTGGATTTGGAAATACAGACGTTCCCGGAGGAGTGTGTGGCCGCTCGCCCGGCCATTCACGGATGAGACGGCCCCGGGAGAGAAGACTGAGCTCGCAGTCGACGAAATTGCACCCCGGAAAGATGAAACGACGCATTGGGAAATGAAACTGTGCGATCCATCGGGCGCTTTTTGCTCGGTGGGTGGGAAACCACAAAGGTGAACTGTTTGCCGTCGCGCCTTTACACTTCAACTCAGCCGGCCTCGACGAGTCCGTAGCGGCGCTGCCAGGAGTCTTTCAGGCGGGCCCAGACCCGAGCGCGCTCGGTCTCGGTGGTCGCAGCGTCGGGACGGAGGGCGAAGCGGGCGGCTTCCAGCTTGGCTAACTCGAGCAACTGACGGTCGCGGAGCAGGTTGGCCACCCGAAATTCGGGCAGACCGGCCTGACGGGTTCCGAAAAACTCTCCGGGACCGCGCAGGTTGAGATCGAGCTCGGCCAGCTCGAACCCGTCCTGGGTGCGGACCATGGCATTCAGCCGCTCGTCGGCCAGCGGAGAGACGCGCGGGCCAGGGACCAGGATACAGTAGCTTTTGGCCGCGCCGCGGCCTACCCGGCCGCGAAGCTGGTGCAACTGCGCCAGACCGAAGCGCTCGGCGTGTTCGACCACCATGACGGTGGCGTTGGGGACGTCGACCCCTACCTCGATGACCGTGGTAGCTACGAGAACATCGATTTCGCCGCGTTGGAACCTGCGCATCACGGTCTCTTTTTCATCGGCATCGAGGCGGCCGTGGAGCAGGCCCACGTTGAGGCCGGCCAGTGGGCCGGTGCGCAGCTTTTCGTGCATTTCAACGGCAGATTTGAGGCCGGATTTTGCGGTGTGGCCGGCTTCCTGCTTAGAATTCGCGAACAGCAGCTTCGCTATTTTGCTTGGTGGCGACGATTTTCCGGGCAGTGGCGCGGGTTCGATGCCGATTTCAGGGTCGTCGCGGGAGAAATCGAGTTCGGGCTGATCGTCCTTGGCGCCTTCGATGACCGGGTAGACGATGTAGGCCTGCTGCTTCTTCGCGACCAACTTCCGGACGAACTCCCAAACCCTGTCGGAACGCTCTTCGGGAACGCGGCGGGTGACGATCGGGGTGCGGCCCGGGGGGAGCTCGTCCAGGATGCTGCTATCGAGGTCGCCATAGAGCGAAAGAGCGAGCGTGCGTGGAATGGGGGTCGCGGTCATCACCAACACGTCCGGTTCGGCCTGGTTGGGCTTCTTCATGAGTTTGAAGCGCTGCATCACGCCGAAACGATGTTGCTCGTCGACGACGACCAGACCGAGGCGGTCGAACTCTACTTTTTCTTCGATGAGGGCGTGGGTTCCGATGATGAGCTGGGCTTCGCCGCGGTTGATCTGCCCGCGGACGGAACGCTTGCGGTCTTCGTCGAGCGAGCCGGTGAGCAGGACGATGCGCGGCTTGCGGCTGGAGCGCTCGAGCAGCTTGCGGGCGGCTAGGAAATGCTGGGTGGCGAGGATCTCAGTGGGAGCCATGAGGGCCGCCTGGTAGCCGTTTTCAATAGCCACCAGCATGGCCTGCAGAGCGACGATCGTTTTGCCGGAGCCTACGTCGCCTTGCAGGAGCCGGCGCATGGGGCTGGCGCTGCGCATGTCGGCTACGATTTCGCTGAGAGCGCGCTTCTGCGCGGCGGTGGGATGGAAAGGAAGCACCTCGCGGATGGCCTCGCGTACTTTGTCGGTGGTGACGAAGCTGACCCCGGAACGCTCTTTCATGCGGCGGCGCTTGAGTTCGAGGCCGAGCTCAAGGAAGAAAAGCTCTTCAAAGATAAGGCGCCGATGAGCGGGCGTCGAGGAGGATTGCAGTTCGGCGAAGGATGTTCCTTCCGGAGGGTAATGAACCTCGCGGAGGGCGGCTTCGCGGCCGGGCAGATCGAGCCGCGAGAGCATGGATGCCGGAAGGCACTCGGGAACAGCGCCGCGCACGGCTTCAAGGAGGTTGAAGATGGTCTTGCGCTGCCAGCGGGAGGCCAGACGGGCGCCGCCGAGCGACTCGTATACCGGTGTAATACGGCCTACCTCGAGGAGGCGGGTTTCAGCGTCGTCGGACTCGTCGGGCAGGATCTCAAACTGCGGCTGGATCATTTTCAGATTGCATGAGGAGCGCGAGGGTTCGACTTTTCCGTAGACGGCCACCGTCTGCCCGGCGTGGAATTTGCTCTCGAGATAGGTAGCGTTGAACCAGATGCACTTGAGGGCGAAGCGCCCTTGTCCGATGGTGAGCTCGAACAGCGGCGCGCGGCGGGTGCGGAGCAATGCCGCGCCGCGGACCTCGGCGATGACGCTGGCCACCTCCCCGGGTTTCAGTTTATCGAGCGAGCGCGGGTTCTGCCGGTCTTCGTAACGGAAAGGAAGATGATAGAGCAGGTCTTCGGCGGTCTGGATGCCTTTTGCGGCGAGCATTTCCGCAACCCGCGGACCCACGCCGCGCACATACATCACTTCGGTGTCGAGAGAAGGCACTCTCGAATGCTACAACCCGGCGCCGAAGAGTGGAAATCGTTCGCCGGCGAAGTGCAGCGGGAAATCATGCGACGCGAAAGGCCTTGTTTAGGCCTGCTTCCCAAAGGAAGGATTTACGTTGGAGTGTCAAGCCCGGTCTATTAAGGGGCTATAGATGGATCGGGCCGTCCCCATCGCATCGATTGATTTGGACTCGATCGAATTCAGGGTCGTTGCGGCTGATCAAAGCGGTAAGCTGAGGCGAAGTGGCGAGAATGAAGTTCGAACCGGCGGCTAGAAATCCATTGCGAGCGAGCGCCACATTCCAGAGAGCCGCGCATTGATTGCTTACCATCAAATCCACCCGGCGAGACCGCAGGTAGCGCACCGCGGCAGCCATGGTCGCGCTTTCTTCTCCGGCCCGGCAAAGGGCATCCACAATCGCGCCAACCCGCATGGATCCAAACTGTCGGTGCCCATTAAAGCGGCTGTCTGTGACCACTGCCCAGCCCACGATTCGACCGTCACGCATCAGGGTGATCCTGTGGAGCCGTTCGTCTTCCGGCGGCAATCGCCAGTTCAATGTCGTGGCATCGCGAATCGCGATGAACGAGTACGTCCCCGCGCTCTGCTCCCAGAGCTCGTCTGCCCAACGGCCAAAGCAAGGGACGGCTTCGATCGATGTTCCGCGGTCCGGCAATCCCGCGCTTGCCTTCGAAGCCTGGAAAAATTCCAGAGCGCGGGGAAGGAGGGGTACCCGGGAGAGACCGTCGAGCGCCATTCGACGCATTGAGGTCGTGCGCAGCACCTGGATGTTCCTGAGAAAGTTAGCCGCGTTCAGGACTCGGAACCGAAACGGAACGGGGTGCAGCCGGTACCCCGAGCGTTTCAGCATTTTGATCACCGGACTTTCCAGACCCCCTCCTCCTAACCCGTAACTCAGCGGCGCCCTTTTGATCGCGTCTTTGAACAGCAAGGCTCCAAATATTGAATACTGTCGGTCCACGATTCCTTCGGAAAGAGGCAACTTCAAGAACTGGAGATCAATTCGTTCACCCCCGACGAGCGCGCCATGTCCAAGGAGGATATAGCCGCCCCGCACATATTCACCATCCTGATATAAGTACCTTTTGAAGTTGACCGCGTGATAGCTGCTGTTGTGACTAAGTCCATTCGCGGCTCCAACGGGGAAGTCGGGCCCGACCGGAAATTCAAATTCCGAGCCACCTGCTTTCAACCTTTGATTGAACTTTCGAACGGCCTCTTCGTTGCGCTCATCCTGCTCGACGATCCCTTCCACGGGCGTCCCCCTGAAAATCAGTAGTATAGCCGAGTGAAGATCCGTTATGGGAAAGGCCGTTCGCCCTGGGCGAATTAAGCGAGATTCATTTGATTGGCGGCATGAAGCATTGAAGCCCGTCGTATACTAGGAGAACCAAAGCGAACAAAAAGGGACCCGATATGCGCATAGGTGTCGATATGGTTAGCATCTCGCAAGTCAACCATGCGCTTTCGCTCAGCCCGGGTCTCATGTCTAGAATCTTCTCTCCGAGAGAGCGCAAATACGCCGAACGCATGGCTGTGAGCCGGGCTTCGGAATTCCTGTCCGGGCGCTTCGCTGCGAAGGAAGCAGTACTTAAAGCGATGCGCGTTCGCGCGCTCGACGCAGTGGCATTCTGCGATATCGAAACCAACATCGGCGATGGCGGATCACCGGAGCTTTTGCTCTCGGCATCCGCATTGCGGGCCTCTGAAATGCTGAATGTTTCGCGGTGGCAGGTCAGCATTTCGCATGAAAAGGGCTTCGCATTGGCATTTGTAGTTGCATACTGACGGCATGAAATCCGGCGGGCATCGGTTGTCTATTTGCGAAGGCGCCGGCTTAGGGGCCGGCGATTAGTTCTCCTCCGAGGAAGCGACTCGAGGTTAGCGCATGTACAACCCCATCGACATCTCCGGGAGACTCGTACTTGTGACGGGCGCTTCGTCCGGCATAGGACGGGCAACCGCAATCGTCCTGAGCCGGATGGGAGCGCAACTGATTCTGAATGGCCGCCGCGTTGACGCGCTCGAAGAGACCCGGGCCGCCACCGAAAACTGCGCAAGCCACCTCTGCGCACCGTTCGACCTGGCCAGCCTTGACGCAATGCCGAAATGGATTGCGGGGGTCGTTGGTGGTACGGGTAGAGCACTGGACGGCGTCGTGCATTGCGCCGGGGTTGGCGGCCACACCCCCCTCCGGGCGGTTTCGGCCAGGAGCCTTGAGTCGATGATGCTGGGCAACGTCCACGCCACTCTCATGCTGCTGCGTGCAGTGTCAGCCAAAAATGTGGCCGCGGCATCGGGCAGTTCCATCGTATTGATTTCTTCGGCCGCGGCTCTGGTTGCTTCTCCGGGGATGGCAACCTATGCGGGAAGCAAAGCGGCCGTGCACGCAATTGCGCGTTCCGCGGCGAAAGAGTTGGCGGCAAAGCGGATCCGCGTCAATTGCATTGCCCCCGCGTATGTAAATACCCCGATGTACGACCAAGCCGCGAATGCTGTAGTAAAATTCGAGCAAATCGCACAACAACAGTTCCTAGGAATTATTGAGCCGGAAGAGGTAGCCTTCATGGCCGCGTACCTGCTTTCGAATGCTGCGCGGAGCATCACCGGCTCACAGTTCGTACTGGACGGAGGATTCACGCTCTGAAGGAATGGATGATTTCATTCCAGGCGGGGGAAGTTTTCTGAACATTGGTCAAATTGACCAGAGGCGCCTCATAGAGGTGACAACGCCAAGTGGAGATAACTCGATGACAAACGATGAACTGACTGAACTCTTTGCCGAGGCACTCGAAGTCGATGCTTCATCCATTCAACCCGAAAAGGCCATCGCGGAATTTGAGGAATGGAACTCGCTTGCCTGGCTTACGATCATGTCGTTGCTCGATGAACGGTATGGCATCCAGCTCACAGGGCCGGAGATCCAGAGTTTTGTTACCGTGAATGACGTGATCGAGAAAGTGACCGCGAAGGCGCCCGCCGCGTGAAGGACGAAGTGAGCGCGTTCATTACAGACCTCGGTTATTTCCTTCCTGCACGCTTGGTCACCAACCGCGATCTGCAGGCTGAGAATCCAGCCTGGGACATGGAGCGGATTGGGAAGAAGACGGGCATCAATTCCCGCCGAATCGCCGCCGACGATGAAACTGCCGCAGACATGGCGTTCGCTGCCGCGGAGCGGCTTTTCGCGCAGGGCCGCGTTCATCGCAGCGAAATCGATTACCTGCTGTTCTGCACTCAGAGTCCCGACTACATGCTTCCAGCGTCCGCCTGCATCCTGCAGCACCGACTGGGCTTGCCGGTAAACTGCGGGGCGATCGATTTTAACCAGGGGTGTTCAGGCTTCATTTATGGACTTCAATTGGCGAACGCGCTGATATCGTCGCGATCGGCAAGCAATGTGCTGCTGCTGACGGGCGAGACGTATAGCAAATATATCCATCCTCTGGACCGTTCGGTGCGCGTACTTTTCGGAGACGCGGCCACCGCGACGGTGATCGGCGGCAATCGGCCGGGAGCGCGAATCGTCACGTCAGTCGTGGGGACGGACGGGAGCGGTTGTCAGAGTCTCATTGTTCCCATTGGAGGCGCGCGGCGGCCCTCCGGTTCTGAATCTCCGCAGGAGGTTTGCGACGAGAACGGGAGTATCCGCGGCGCTGCCAATCTCTTTATGGATGGGCAGGAGTTGTTTGCCTTCACCCTCAAGCGCGTTCCGGACCTTGTCGGCCGTTTGCTGGCGGAGACGGGACTTACAGTCGGCGACGTCGATCTCTTTGTGTTTCATCAGGCGAACGAATTTATGAATGAACATCTGCGGAGAAAGATGCTTCTTCCGAAGGAGAAGGTTCCTCTCTCGCTCGACGACGTGGGAAACACCGTGAGCAATACCATTCCGCTTACTCTATCAAGAATTTCGGGGCAGCTCGCGCCCGGCAACAAGATCGTACTGGTCGGCTTTGGCGTTGGCTACTCGTGGGGTGCCTGCCTGTTGGAATGGGGAGAGGTCGGCGTTTGCAACGAGCCCGGGACATCTCAGAAGCAATGACTCATGTCAATCAATCTGGGCGAGACGGAACAGCCGGCCAGGAACAGCCACGGACATGGAGGATCGAACTCAGCGTGGAAGCCTCATGCTAGGAAGCCTCATGCTAGATGGATTCAGAACGCCGCGCATCGTCTGGCCTGAAGGGCGACGGTTCGCTTTCACTATCTTCGACGATCCCGACCTGCAAAGCGACAGCGACGGCGCGATGGTGTACGATTTTCTCGCCGATCTCGGGTTTCGCACGACGCGCGGAATCTGGCCTCTGGGCCCAACGGATGTTCCGGCGGGCGTTCACGGTCATTGCGAACAGCCCCTGCACGTGGCCTGGCTTCGTTCTCTGCGGGAACGCGGTTTCGAACTGGGCCTGCACAACGCGCGAATGCAGACTTCGCCGCGGAACGTGACGATTCGGGCATTCGAAACCTACAGGCGCCTGTTTGACCAGGAAGCCATTACTCTTGCGAACCATATGGATAACGGCGATGCTATCTATTGGGGGAGCGCGCGCCTGAGCGGGTGGAGAAAGCTTGTTTACAATCTGGCGACTCGCGGGAAGAACCGTAACCGATTTCACGGTCATGAGCAGGGACATGAGCTCTTCTGGGGCGACATCTGCCGACGCGAGATTGGCTACGCGCGGAATTTTGTCTTCCGCGCGTTGAATACCCTGGCCGCTTGTCCGGTCATGCCCTACCACGATGCGACGCGTCCCTGGGTCAACCAGTGGTATGCGTCGTCGGAGGGAGGCGAATGCGCCAGTTTCGTTGAGACCATCCGGGAAGAGCAGCAGGACCGGCTGGAAGAAGAAGGCGGCGCGGCCATCCTCTACACGCACTTCGGCAAGGGGTTCGTTCAGGACGGCCGGTTGGACACGCATTTTCGTGAGCGAATGAAGCGCATTGCCCGCAGAGGGGGGTGGTTTGTCCCGGTGCGAACGGTGCTGGATACCATTCGCCAACAACGCGGCGAGCACACCCTAAGCAATTCCGAACGGGCGCGCCTGGAGCGCAAATGGCTCTTGTTGAAGCTTAGCCACGGGACATCATAGCGCTCGGCGCCGCGGCCGCGCGCCAGCTCAAATGTGGAACCTATCGAGGAACGGCGAGGCGATGCAGCCAGAAGCTACTCCATGCATATTCCATCCACCACCGAGCGGCTCTCAACGGGGACAGGTGCGATACTTTGCGATAAATTTTCCATGTGTGCATGGCCCCCGTGAGCCGATTGGCTGAACGGCTGGTGGCCGACAGCCGATAGCGGCCGAGATCTTCGGGGAGACGATGCCCGATGTGCCCCATTTGAATAAGGCTCAGCCGCGCGCAAAAGTCTTCGTGAAGATAGCGGAAGTTCTCAGGAAAGCGGAACCCGAGGATTTGCTGCCGGTCGATGACGATGCTCAGGCAGCCGCCGTGGCCTCGCCGCGTGTGCAGGGTGCGCATATCCAATAGCTCCGGAGCCGTGATCAGAGCGCCAACGCGAGCCCCATCGTTCGACATGTGCCGGTAGTCGTGGTAGATGAAGGCGTATTTGTGCGCGGTCATCCATTCCACGGAGCGGGCGAGTTTTTTGGGCAGCCACAGATCGTCGGCGTCGAGAAAAGCGATGAATCTTCCCCTGGCCGCATCGAGCGCGAGGTTGCGCGCAGCCGACGGTCCGCCATTGCGCGGTGCGCGTATCAGGCGATACCGCGCGTCGTCACGAGCCGCGGCTTCCACCAGGGCCACAGAATCATCCGTCGAGCCGTCATCGACGAGGATCTGTTCCCAGTCCGCAAACGTCTGCGCGCGCACGGAGGCCAGGGTATCCGGCAGCCACAGGGCCGCGTTATAAACCGGGGTAATGATCGAAACCGTTGGCATCTTCGACCTTTCTGCGTTGGTACCGTCCGCCGGGATGAAGGTCGCCCGCGAAACTTCAGAATTCTGCAAGTCAGCCTCGGCGCTTTCGGGTGATCGGACGGGCTCGAAGTACCGGGGTGCGGGTCTGGGTCGCGTCAGCCATTTTCCAGTCCGAATGAGCGGATTCTCGATGAGGTGGAAGGAAATAAACGACACCAGCGCGGTAACGAGAAAAAATGTGAAAACCGTCCACACCAGTGGCATGCGGGGCAAGTAGCGCATGACAAAAATCAGGGCCGGCTCGTGCAGCAGGTAGATGCCGTAAGAGTACTTGGCGATCTGCTGCGCGGGGTGCACCAGCCAGATCGATCTAAGCTCGCCGAAAGATGGAATGGCGACAGCCAGCAAGAGGCATATGCCGGTATTGACGCCGGCGCCGATCTGCGACTCGAAGTTGTGCGGGCCGGCCAGACGGTCTTTCAGCAGAAAGAGGCCCAAAACAAAGAGCGGCCACGTCCACGCCGGGAATCGGCGGCGATCGCGACCTGCCGACTGCCGCACCAGCAATACGTATGCCACCATGCCCCCGATAAACATGGGGGGAAAAATGGCTCCGTGAAGCATCCTCGGCAATGAAGGTTGCGTAGCCGCAATAGCCAGAACTGCCGACACCAGCCAGGTGGCAAATACCGGCGCGAGACCGCTGAAGCGGCGCAGCCCTATGAAAAAGAGGGGCAGCACCAGATACATCTGCACCTCCCAGGGAAGGCTCCACAAGGGCCCCACGATGCTGGGATAACTTCTCAGCATGTTCTGAATCAGAGCCAGATTCGCCGCGACCCCCTGCCAGCCCATCGAGTGGAAATTCGCCTCCGGATGGTCTGTCAGTCCCGTCGTCAACGCCAGCAGGATGGTCGCCCAGCACAGAGGGTAAATTCGAAAAGCTCGCCGAATGAGAAAGTCGCGCCCAAGATGGTCAGCAGGGGCCCGATGCATCGAGAGCATCAGCACCAGGCAGGTATGCACAAAAAAGAACATCACGCCGGTGAAACTGAGATTGCCTAGAATCTGGTTGATACCAGGATCGTAGGCGCAAAATCCAAAGTTGACGCTTTGATGCCACAAGTGCTGCGCAACAACCGACAGCACCGCAAGCGACCGAAGCATATCGAGGTTCTTATAGTTTGCTTTCAAAACGTACACTCCCCACTTAGCGGACGGTCCATATTCCAGAGTGTTGCTCGATTTTTTTGGGCGAAAATTCTATTGGCGCAGCGATCCCCTTAACGGCCGTAAGCCGTTTTCGCTTTCTATCAACTTTCCCAGCCAGACGACGACGATTACGAGGAGAGTTGACAAAACCAAAGATGGAATTCTCTCATAAACATAACCCAGAGACCCGCGTGGCGCCATAAGTGCGCGGGTCAGGCATTCCGCCCATATTCCCGAAAAGAGTGAACGTTTCCCGATCCATCCCATAAATCGTCCGCAGCTGAATCCAAAAGCGCCGAACCAACAAACACAGCAGGCACGCCGCCGAACAGGTATAAATCGAGCAAATAGTTAGATCCTGATCCCGACATCGTGCCGTTTAGCGTGCTGGGATCATTAATTGTCAGAATTCGGTCCAATGTCGCCGGTAGGTTTTTCAATCCTCCTGCGTCAACAACGCAGATTCCGATCAAGCCGTAAGGAATTGATTTTGCTGTCAGTGAGACAAGGAATGGAGGACACCTGCCTTCCAGGCTAAGATCAGTGTTGTCCTGGAAGCGCTGCAAGGAACTGCCGGCCTGAAAGAATTTGATCAGTTCGCCCTGGTCTAAAAAATCGGATAGGCCTGCTCCGCGAGTTAGCGCGGGCACGAAGATAATGAATAGGGCCAGTGCGGCAAACTGCAGTGTCCGCCTGACGGAGATGCTAGTCCAGCCCCGAGCAATAGAAATAAGTATCGCTGGGATAACCGCTTGAGCCAGGAAAAAGCGCCCCCCATGGAGCGAGATGATCAGGCGCGGCAAAATGACCAAAGTTGTCGCTATCCAGACGCGACGCCATCCCTCTTTTTTTGGATCGACCGCGGGCAGGAACATGAAAGCAAAGAAAAGTTGCGTATACAGGACTGCTTGATACAGCCTAGGTATGGGAGAAAATATCGCTCCAATACCGGCCGCCACCGCAGGAGTGCTATGCCATTGATCCACGGCGATCGGCAGCGCAAAAATAAACAAGATAACATTCGCTACATAGGCAAAGTTTCCGCATGTGCAGATCGTTTTATCAGAAAAGGGTTGCTTCTGCCGGCCTGATCCTGACCTTGCCCCCGCAAAACGTATCCCTTAGCAAGCTGCTCTAATAGCGAAAGGGAAACGAAGATGAGGCAGGGAACGCGTGGTCGTTACACGCTTGAGTTCAAGCAAGAAGCGG